>ERZ1090861.108-NODE-108-length-53891-cov-6.756836_pt1 | contig 53891 bp, 46 predicted proteins | sample MGYA00478482_ERZ1090861 | MGnify/ENA primary metagenome ERZ1090861 (study PRJEB33644, sample SAMEA5815744) | chicken gut metagenome | biome: Chicken; feature: Gastrointestinal Tract; material: Caecum | place: Ireland | collected 2019-01-01 | study: A study of the... | reverse complement strand
CTATTGGATACTGCCCGCGCTGACGTTGATATGTGCGTGCGCGGTCGGAGCGTGGGAGATGAGGGCTTTTTCCAAGACGCCGCCCGTGTTTACCGCGAGGTTCGTAAGACTTTGCGTCGTTACTGCCGTTGCGGGCGCGGCTGCCGGAGCCGCCGCGCGATTCGTTCCGCAGACGGTCGGCGTCGTCGGCGCTGAAGCCGCGTTTATCCCCGTTGCGATATTTGCCGCGCCGCTGTGCGCGCTGTGCGGAAAGGCGCTGACCGCTCCGATCGAAAAGGCGATCGCGGCGTTTTATCTGAACAGGTGCAGACGCGATCTGCGCTCGCGCCGCGGAATGGCGGTGGTCGGCATCACGGGCAGTTTCGGCAAGACGGGCGTGAAAAAATATCTGACGGCGATGCTTTCGCGCAAGTACAGGACGCAGTGCACGCCGAAAAGTTTCAATACCCCGATGGGGATATGCAGGAGCGTTAACGGTCTGCCCGCGGACACGGAGATATTCGTCGTAGAGATGGGCGCCCGTAGGAGAGGGGATATCGCGCGGCTTTGCCGTCTTACGGATCCGTGTTACGGGGTGATCACGGGCGTGACCGCGCAGCATATGGAAACGTTCGGCAGTATCGACAACGTGTACGCCGCGAAAAAGGAATTGCCCGACAGCGTTTGCGCGGGAGGGGGAACGTGCTGTTTCAATACCGCGAACGCCCTTGCGGCGCGTATGTATTCCGAGTGCGGAGGACGAAAGATATCGTCGGGACCGAACGGCGACGTCCGAGCCGAGGACGTGAGCGTCGGCAGCTTCGGCAGCGCGTTCACGCTGAGGTTCCCTTCCGGGGAAAAGGTTCGCTGCAAAACGAGGCTTCTGGGCAGAGCCAACGTGCAGAACGTAACTCTCGCAGCGGCGGCGGCTTACGATCTGGGAGTGTCGCCTGCGGACATAGCCGACGCGATATCGGAACTGACTCCCGCCGAACACCGTATGCAGCCGATCGTTTCGCGCGGGATGACGCTAATAGACGACAGCTACAACGCCAATCCCGAGGGGGTCAGAAACGCGTTCGACACGATAGCCCGTTTCGAAGGGAAAAAGGCCGTCGCCACGCAGGGCATAGTCGAGGGCGGAAAAGACGGCGCAAGGCTGAACGAGGAATTGGGGAGAGAGCTCGCCGCGGTCGCAGACGTCGTCGTGCTGATAGGGAAAAACGCGCCCGATATCCGTCGCGGTCTGACTTCCGCCGGATATCGCGGAACGCTGTATGTCGTTCGCAGACTGGAGGACGCGAAACACGTGTTCGCAACGGGACTGGGCGGCGTATCGGTATTGCTGATACAGAACGACCTGCCCGACAACTATTGAATCTATCATGCATATAATAGACACGGACAAAGGAATTTCGGAGGATATCGTATGAACGTGGCAATAGTTTACGGCGGGACTTCCTGCGAGAAGGAGGTATCCGTCATCACGGGTATGCAGGCCGTCAACGCTCTGTCGGACAAATACCGAGTGATACCCGTATATGTGACGGAGGAAGGATTCTTTTCGCCGCGCCGCGCAGGGAAAATAAAGACGTATCTGGGGCGCGCCGCGCGCAGCCGCAGGGTCGTGTTCGCGGACGGAAAGCTGTATCGCAAAACGGGCGGCATTCTCGTCAAATATGCGGACGTGGACTGTTGTCTTTTGTGTACGCACGGAGGCGGAGGCGAGAACGGCGAATTGCAGGGTTTTTTCGAAACGCAGGGGCTGCCGTATACGTCGGTCGGCACGGAAGGATCTGCGATCGGTATGGACAAGGAATTGTCCAAGCTCGTATTCGCTTCGATGGGACTGAAAGTCGCGCCGTGGCTGTGTTTCGACGGAGAGGTTCCCAAAGAAGAAGCCGTCGCCGCGGCGGTGAAAGCGGTGGGACTGCCGCTGTGCGTGAAGCCGTGCAGACAGGGCAGTTCGATAGGAGTGGCGGTTTGCGCGACGGCGGAAGAGGTCGGAGAAGCCGTGGACGTGGCGAGATGTTTCGATACGAAGATAATCGCCGAAAAAGCCTTTACCGATTTCAAGGAGGTCAACTGCGCCTGCCTGACAAAGGACGGAGAGACGGTCGTATCCGAAACGGAGAGACCGCTGTCGTGGCGCAACTTTCTGAGTTACGAAGAGAAGTATCTGAAAAGCGGCGGCAAGCTTTCGGGAGGGGGAAGGATCTGTCCCGCTGATATCGGCGCGGAGCAAACGGAAAAGATAAAGCTGTGGACAAAGACCGTCTACAGCGCATTGGGAGGAAAAGGTATCATACGCGTGGATTTCATCGTCGACAGCGACGGCGAGGTCTACGTCAACGAGGCCAACACCATACCGGGTTCGTTGGCGGCGTATCTGTTCTCGCCTCTGGGGATGAGTTATGCGGACGCGGTCGGCGCCGCCATAGAAGACGCGGTCGCCCGCAAAAAGGAAGAAAAACTGCCCGAATACGATTCTCCGCTGCTGTTCGAGTACCTCAACGCAAGTTCAAACGCTTGCAAAATCGGGGGCAAGATAATATAATATTTTCCGAAAAACCGCCCGCAGGACCGCTTGCGCGTAACGTAAAGATAAATTTTGGGGCTGTGCCCGAGGAGAATATATGGAAAAAATCGTCATGAACACACCCATCGTCGAAATGGACGGGGACGAGATGACCAGAGTGATCTGGAGCATGATCAAGGACATTCTGATAAAGCCTTACGTCGCGTTGAAGACCGAGTATTACGACCTCGGACTGCCGTCGAGAGAAGCGAGCGGCGACAAGGTCACGCACGAGGCGGCTTCGGCGGTCAAACGGCTCGGAGTGGGAGTAAAGTGCGCTACGATCACACCCAACGCGCAGCGTATGACCGAGTATAATCTCTCGCAGATGTGGAAGAGCCCCAACGGGACGATAAGAGCGGCGTTGGACGGCACGGTGTTCCGCACGCCGATCATGGTCAAGGGGATAGTGCCTTACATACCTACGTGGACCAAGCCGATAACGATCGCAAGACACGCGTACGGAGATATCTACAAAGACGTCGAGGCTTACGTCGCCAAAGGCGAGAAGGCGAGCCTTGTCGTCACGGGCAAATCGTCCGAAAAGATAATGGAGATATTCGACTTTTCCAAGACGGGCGGCGTGGTGCTCGGAATGCACAACACCGACGCGAGCATAAAGAGCTTTGCGAGGAGCTGCTTCAACTATGCGCTCGACCGCAGGCAGGATCTCTGGTTTGCCGCCAAGGACACTATCTCCAAGACTTACGACCACCGTTTCAAGGATATTTTCGCGGAAGTGTTCGAGAAAGAGTATTCCAAAAGATTCGCCTCCGCGGGCATAGAATATTTCTACACTCTGATAGACGACGCCGTGGCGAGAGTGGTCAGAAGTTCGGGCGGTATGATATGGGCGTGCAAGAATTACGACGGCGACGTGATGAGCGATATGGTCGCGACGGCGTTCGGTTCTCTTGCGATGATGACCTCGGTGCTCGTATCTCCCGACGGAAATTACGAATACGAAGCGGCTCACGGCACCGTCACCAGACATTATTACAAATACAGAGAGGGCAAGCCGACTTCTACCAATCCCGTCGCAACGATATTCGCGTGGACGGGCGCGCTCCGCAAACGCGGAGAGCTGGACGGGAACGGCGATCTCGCGCGGTTTGCGGACAAGCTGGAAAAAGCCACGATCGATACGATAGAAAGCGGCTCCATGACGGGCGATCTTGCCGCCATCTGGAAGGGAGAGGTCCCCGCGAAAGCGCTCGGTACCGAAGAGTTCCTCAAAGAGATAGCAAAGAGATTGGATTGACGTATCCGATCGGACGGCGGACGGGGAGCACCCGTCCGTTTTTATGTCCGCGCTAAGCCGACCGCGGCGCGGAAACGCCGTCGTTTCGCTTGCAAATTGTCGGTGAAAACGCAAGTATCGTCAAAAATACGCTTTTTCGCGCGTAAAAAACCGTTTTTTACTCAAAACGTGAAAAATTGGGTATTGTCAAGCCGATACGATTGTGTTATAATGTACTAGGCAAAATACGCAGTAATAAGGAAGTTTACAGATGGAAAAAATAGCTATTATCGATTTGGGTTCCAATTCTCTGAGATTAGTGCTTGTGGATATTCTCGAAGGCGGGTATTTTACGGTCGTCGACGAATTGAAGGAAACCGTACGCCTTGCTCAGGATATGGAGCTCGACGGATTTTTGCAGCCCGCGAGGATGGCGCAGACTATCAAGACGTTGAAGATGTTCCGCCGCCTGTGCGACGCCAATAAAGTCGAAAAGATCTACGCATATGCGACCGCGGCGGTAAGACGTGCCAAAAACCAGCGCGGATTCCTCGACGAGGTGCTCGCCACCACGGGCATAAAGCTGCGAGTGCTCGGCGAGGACGAAGAGGCGCAGCTCGTATATCAGGGCGTGATCAACTCCATGGACGTTCCGCGCGGCCTTATCATGGACATAGGCGGGGGCAGTACCCAGTTCATATATTACAACCGCAAGAATCTGTTGCAGCACGTCACTCTGCCGTTCGGGGCGGTGGTGCTGACCGAGCTTGCCGCAAAGCACGCCCACACTCCGCAGGAACGCACGCAGTTCATAGAAGACTACGTCAAAAAACAGCTCTCGGAATTGGAATGGCTGGGAGAGATACTCCCCGACACCAAGCTGATAGGAGTCGGAGGTTCTTTCCGCAATCTCGGCAAGATCAGCCGTATGCTCAAAAAATATCCGCTGTCGATGGCTCACAACTACGTCGTCACCACGCAGGAGTTCGGCGGCATCTACAACAACATACGCTCGCTCGATCTCGACAAAACGATGAAGATAAAAGGTCTGTCCAGCGTCAGAGCGGACATATTCCCGTCCGCGCTCGCGGCGATGAACGCGGTAATATCGCATCTCGGATTGGAAGAGGTCGTGATATCGGGCAGCGGTCTGCGCGAAGGCGCGATGTTCCGCTACGCCGTGCCGTCGACCAACGAAAAGCCCATCTCCGACGTACTCGGGCACAGCATCTATTCGCTGCTCAACTTCTTCGGGGAGAACATACCGCATGCCGAACACGTTTACAATCTTTCTATACAGCTGTTCAAGCAGCTCAAGGTCCTGCACAAGCTGCCCAGAGCGTACGTGAAAGTGCTGCGCACGGCGGCGATGCTGCACGACACGGGAAACAGGATAAAATACTACGACCATCACAAGCACTCGTGCTATATCATCCTCAACAGCAATCTGTACGGAATATCGCACAAGGATCTCGTAATGGCGGCGTTCATGGCGTGTATGCACCGCAAGGGCGATATCAATACGATGGAATTCATGCGTTACCGCGATATGCTGACCGAAGAGGACGTGGACGCGATCTTCAAGCTGGGAGTCATCGTGAGGATAGCGGAGAGCCTCGACCGCAGCATGAGCGGCGTGATCAAGACCATCACCTGCGACGTGCTCGGCGACAGCGTCATCATGAAGACGGACAGCGAGGGCGCGGAGTGCTCGCTCGAGATCAAGGACGCCATGACCAGCGTGGGCGATTTCAAGAGAGCTTACAAAAAACAGCTGCAGATACTGTAACGGCTGTATGCGATGATGAGGCGCGCCCCTATTGCGGGGCGCGTTTTCCGTTTCGGACGAAGAGGAGGGCGAACGGCGGTATTTTCGACGGCGAATCACCGCGGGAGCGAGCGTCCGGCACGTACGGCCGCGCCCGTATGCGCCCGTATGCGTCCGTATGCGTCCGTATGCGTTCGTATGCGCTTCGCGCGAGCGCGGACAAAACGCTTGCGTATGCACGCATATTATGCTAAAATGAATACGTATAATAACCGGCAGTAGGTGGAAAATGGTCGATACGTCTGTCAAACAACTCAAAAAAGCTTCGAAAAAAGACCCGTCAGCCCTGTTTGAGCTGGGGCTCGTTTATTATTACGGAAAAGGCGTTGCGGTCGATCCCGACAAGGCGTTCAAGTGTTTCCGCAAGAGCGTCAAAAAGCTCGATTCTCCCGAGGCTAAATACTATCTCGGACTTTGTTACGAAAAGGGCGTCGGCGTGAAGAACGATTACAAAAAGGCAGGCAGATATTATCGCGCGGCGGGCGACGCGGGACATGCCGAGTCCAAAGTAAGGCTCGGTTATCTGTATCGCTCGGGGTTGGGACGGCGCAAGGACGAAACGGGCGCGTTCGAACTGTTTTTCGCCGCGGACGAATTGGGCAGCGTCAACGGACGTCTGGCAGAGGCGGATTGCTATCTCCGCGGAGAGGGGACCGAAACTGACGAGAAAAAAGCCGTCGAGATATACAGGTCGCTCGCCGATACCAACGTACGAGCGGCTTACGATTACGCATACTGCTTCCACACCGGCAAGGGCGTGGAGAAGAATACTTTCATGGCGGCGCACTACCTTGTGCCCGCGGCGACCAGAGGCGACGCCGACGCGCAGTGCTTCCTCGCGCAGTGCTTCTTCAAGGGCGACTGCGTGAAACGCAATCTTCCGAAGGCGGCGTACTGGTTCAAAAAAGCCGCGGCGGGAGGCAGTTCCGTCGCGAGGTTCAATTACGCTTACTGTCTTGAAAACGGTCTCGGGGTCGAAAGGGACGCCGCTGCCGCTTTCAAGATATACGAACAGCTCTTCGAGAGCGGTTACGTCAGAGCGGCTTCCGCCACCGCGCGTTGTTATTATATAGGCGTCGGAGTCAAACAGTCGCTCAAGACCGCCGTCAAGCGCGTGAAATTCGGCTGCAAGCACAACGATCCCGAATCTCTGTGCTATATGGGGTGGTTCAGGCTCAAAGGCATCAAATGCCGTAAGAACGAAAAGAAAGCTTACCGCTGTTTCGCCAAGGCGTACGATCTCGGTTCCGCAGCGGCGGCTTACGCGATGTCCAAACTCGCGAAGAAGGGCAGATCGCTCGAACGCGCGCAGGAATACGCGGAGTTTGCGTTGAACAAAGGCTATCCCGCCGCTCTTTACGACAAAGCCAAGGCTATGCCGTCGGGCGAGGAGAGGAACAAACTGCTGTCTGCGGCGGCGGAGAGGGATTATATACCCGCGACCGTATTGCTTGCCGTGGAGTGCGAGAAGACCGATCCGCAGCGTTCGTTCGCGCTTTGGAACAGAGCTTACGAATTGGGGAGCCTGCGCGGCGCGTACGGCCTCGCCCACTGTTACGAATGCGGTACGGGGGTCGCGGTGGACAAACGCAAAGCGTTCGAGATATACAAGCAGGCAGGCAAGTCGGGCTATGCCGACGCGATCGCGGCGGTAGGACGCTTCTATCAGAAAGGACTCGGCGTCGAATGCAAGAAATATCTTGCGCGCAAATGCTTTGAGGAGGCGGCGCGCAAAGGCAGCACTTACGCACAGTGCAGGCTTGCGCGGATGTACGCGAAGGGCGACGGCGTGCGCGCCGATATGAAGAAAGCGGAAAAACTCTACGCCAAGGCGATAGCTCTCGGCGACGGCGCCGCCGCGTTCAAACTTGCGGAGGCGTACTGTCTGTACGGAGGAAAGAAGTTTGTCAGACGCGCCGTTCCCGTACTGGAAGCGCTCGTAGGCGACGGGGATATGCGCGCCTGCGCTCTGCTTGCGGAGATAAAGGATAAGAATGGCGACGACGAGGGCGCCGACGCTCTGCTCAAAAAAGGACTCACCGCCGGCTGTGCGAACGCGTATTATTACGCCGCGCGCCGTATGCTCGCGTCCGATACCTCCGAAAAAGAATACATAGAAGAGATGCTCGACAAGGCAGTTGCCGCCGGATCGCTCGAAGCGGCGGAAACGAGGGTGAAGCTCTATTCGTCCAAGCGCTTCGCCGACGCGGCGAAACTGCTCCTTGCGAAAGAGGCGCTGTTCGCGTTCGACGAAGGCGACGACTATTATTACGAAGTCGGCAGAGCGTACGAGAGCGGAAAATCGCTGCCCAAAGACGAAAACAAAGCGGCAAGATACTTTGCTTTCGCGTACGACAGAAAAGCGAAAAATGCGGGCAAAGCGGTGTCGAGGCTCAAACATTACAGACAGCGCGGCGACGCGTGGATGAAGAAATCGTCCGCCAAGAAGTCCGACAAAGCCGAAAAGGCACAGCTCAAAGCCGCCCGCAAGCAAGCGGGAAAAGCCGCCGGAAACAACGGCGCGGAGGACGGCAAAGACAGCGGAGAAGCGGCATGATAATACTCGCTTCGGCTTCTCCGAGACGGCGCGAACTTTTGGCGCGGATATGCCGCGGGTTCACCGTAGAAGTTTCGGACGTCGAAGAGATCACGAGATACAGGAAGCCGCATCTCGCAGTCCAGGAGATCGCGTGCAGAAAATGCTGCGCGGTCGCCGACAGGCATCCGCGCGATATCGTGATCGCCGCAGATACGGTGGTGTGTCTGGGCGGAAGGATAATGGGCAAACCGACCGATCCCGACGACGCAAAGCGTATGCTGAAAGAATTGTCGGGAAGGGAACACACGGTATACACCGGCGTATGCGTCAAGGGACCTCACGCAAGAGCCGTGTATTACGAGAAATCTTCCGTACGTATGAACGAACTGTCCGACGAATTCATCGACGATTACGTGGCGTCGGGAGCTCCGCTCGACAAGGCGGGCGCGTACGGGATCCAGGATAAGGGCGTTGTCGCGGGATATACGGGAGAATACGCCAACGTTATGGGACTGCCTCTTGCGAGGCTTGAAACGATTTTGAGGAGTGCGGAATGAGAGAAGCGGAACTCGTTATAGATATAGGCAGTCGGTTCACGACGGTGTGCAGCAGGGGCGCGGGGGTGATAATCCGCGAGCCGAGCGTTGTCGCGATCAGCAACAGAGGGGGCAAGATGGCTCTTCTCGAAGCGGGGAGGAGCGCGGAAAAGCTGTCGAACGTCCGTCAAGCCGACTTTCAGATACTCTATCCGATCAAGGAGGGGGCGATCTTCCATGAGCGCGCCGCCGCTCTGATGTACCGTTATTTCATCGCCAAAGCGGTCCCGTACAAGATTTTCCGTCCCAAGATAAAAGTCATCGCCTGCGTGTCGTGCGGGCTGGGCAATATCGAGAAGAGAGACGTGGAAAAGGTATTGCTCAAAGCCGGCGCGGACGAAGCCGTCATCATCGAATCTCCGCTCGCGGTATTCAAGGGGCTGGGGCGCAGGGACAGCGCTTTCGTCATAGATATCGGAGCTTCCAAGTCCGAGATCGCGATTTGCGACAAAGACGGCATCATTGCCGGATGCAGCGTCGATATAGGCGGCGACGCGATCAACCAGGCGATCGTCGATTACGTCATAGATTCGCGCAGATGCAAGATAAAGATGTCCAGCGCCGAATACGTCAAAAAGCAGATAGCCAGTCTTTACGAAAACGACCGCTCGCCGATAGTCATAAATACCGAACCCGTGCACAGCTCGGAAAAAGTGAGCGTCAGACTTGTCGCGGGCGAACTCAAACCGCCGATCGCCGCGGTCATAGACAAGATAGTCGAAGTCGCGTACAATCTTACCGCGCAGATACCCGAGGCGATCGCGTCCGACATCTGCACTAACGGCATCACTCTGTGCGGAGGCTCGGCATACCTGCCCGGACTTGCCGAGTATATCGACAAAAAGCTCGATCTGCCGGTACGGGTGCCCGATATGCCGGAGAATGCCGCCGCCGTCGGAGCGTTGGGCTTTTTCTCGGACAGAGACGCGTTGGCGGGATTCCTGAACGTGGAAAAGCTGTGAGTTTACGAATATTTGTCCGCCTTCGGGCGGATTTTTTTTGCGCTTTCGACTTAATACGCGCAAAAAACCGTATCTTTTCTCAAATGTGCGCGCGCCCGTACGATATAATGTCTTTCACCAAGGAGAGATTATGGCAAGAAGAATCGTTTTGACTTCCGGCAAAGGCGGGGTGGGCAAGACCACCGTGTGCGCCGCGCTCGGCATAGCTTTGGCGCGTAAAAAACAAAAAACTCTGCTCGTGGACGCGGATTTCGGGCTTAACAATCTCGACGTCGCGCTGGGCATGGAATCGCGCGTCGTTTACGACATCAACGACGCCGCCGACGGCAAATGCAGATTGGCTCAGGCGATATTGCAGGACGAAGCGCTCGAAGATCTTTACCTGCTGCCGAGCGTGCGTTCGGACGGGATAGGTTTTCCCAAAAACGTACTGGCGTCCATGCTCGCGCGCGTCGACGAGGACTTCGATTTCATACTCATTGACTGTCCCGCGGGGATAGACGAAGGGTTCCACCGCGCGGTATGCGTGGCGGACGAGGCTTTGGTGGTCACTACGCCTCATCCGGGCGCGATACGCGACGCGGACAAGGTGCTGACTCTGCTGCGCACGTATCCGCTCAACGCCGTCGGAGTGGTCGTCAACCGAGTGCGCGGCGATCTGGTCGTGGAAGGCAAGACGCTGTCCGCAGACGAAACCGCCGACGTACTGGGACACCCCGCAATGGCATACGTGCCCGAAGACGATATGGTGACGGTGTGTTCGCAGTTGGGCAGAGCGGGGATGAACTCGCCGTCGTCGCACGCGTTGGCGATGCTTGCGGACAATCTGACCGAGGGATCGCGCAAACTGTACGACTGCACGTACGATTACCGCGGTCTGTTCGGGAAAATAAGGCTTTATTTCAGGAGGCAGCTGTGAACGAGGCAGGCGAAAGGATAAGAAGGATGCTGCTCAAAGACAAGATGTGTCTGAGCGAAGGGTATATGCGCGCGTTGAAAGGCGACGTCAACAGACTTCTGTCGTACTATATGACGCCCGCAGGCGAGTGCGAAGTGGTCGTCGCACCCGAGGGCGACGGATTTTCGATCAAAATAAAAGCGCGCGCCGTCGGGCTGAAATCGGTAGAAGCGGTATAATTTTGCCGTAGGTGTAATATCGGCGCCGCGTCCGTCGTAAAATACCATGAACCGCTCAGGCGGAGGAGGTAACCGATATGAAATACGACGAGAGCAGCGTTATAAGCGCGGAATTCAGAAAAAACGATAACGTGCACTTCGGACGCGTAGCCAAGAAGCGCAGGAAGCTCGAACTTCTCGATGTGTTTATAGTGCAGGCGGCGGTCTGCGTTGCGATCACGGTGGCGGTCGCGGTAGCGAGGTTCCTTATCGGCTGATGAAGCTGAAAATACATCCTCTTTTCGTCGCGCTCTGTATTTACTTCGTGTTCACGGGGCGTGCGCTTCTGCTTGCCGGATATACGGTGGCGGTCATAGCGCACGAGGCGGCGCATTCCCGAGCGGCGGCGTGGAGAGGATATTCGCTCGGAACGATAACGCTGATGCCTTACGGCGGCGTTATCGCGGGAGGGGAGAGATATTCGGCTGCGGACAGCGTGATAATAGCGCTCGCCGCTCCGATATTCAACGGCGCCGTCGCGATATGTACGGTCGCGCTCTGGTGGCTGATGCCCGAGTGTTACGCCTATACCCGCGACGTGTGCGTGGCAAACGCGGGTATGTGTCTGCTCAATCTGCTTCCCGTGTATCCTCTGGACGGGTACAGAGTGGTGTTCGCGCTGTGTAAAAACAAAGAGCGCGCGGTCAGGATCATGCGTATCGCAGGCGGAGCCGCGGGCGTTATTTTTGCCGCGCTCGGGGCAGCGACGGTGATCTACGAATTCAATCCCACGCTCGTCCTGTTCGGGTTTTTCCTGATATACGGGGCGGCGTTCGAGGTCAGGGACGCGATGATGATGCACTTGGCGTCCAACAACATATTCTGTAAAAATTTTCGTACCGGTGTAGAAAAAAGGCGTTTTGCGATATCGGCGGACGCCCCGCTTTCGGCGATAGTCCGTCAGCTCAGACGCGATTGTATGACGGACTTTTCGATAGTGGGAAGTTCGGGCGAAGAGCTGTATGTGCTGGACGAAGACGACGTCGGCGCGCTGTGCGCGGAATGCGAGCTGTCGCAGTCCGTGGGAAGCGCGGTAAAACGGGTCTACGGCGACATAACCGACAGCGAAAACGCGCTCTCTTAATAAGCCGCTTTCTCAAATTGTTCGGGCAAAATATTGAAAACGCGCGCGTTCTCTGTTATAATATCTGCGTAACGGAGAGATGACGCATATGATTTACGCAGGCGTAGACATCGGAGGCACCAATATCAAGATAGGGCTTGTCGACGGCGAAGGCAATATCATTGCCGACAATTCGATCAAGACCAACGCGGGAAGACCGCACTCGGAGATACTCGACGACATAGTCGCGGATATCCGCCGCCTGTGCGACAATGCGGGCGTAGATTTTCACGAAGTGGACGGAATAGGGCTGGGGATACCCGGGATCGTGGATCAGCGTACGGGTACCGTGAGCTATTGCGCCAATCTCGGATGGAGGGATATCCCCGTCACGCATCTTATCGAAGTCATATCGGGAAAGCATGCGGAAGCCGCCAACGACGCAAACTGCGCCGCGTGGGGCGAATATATGTACGGCAGCTGCCGCGGTATGCGCAACGTCATTCTCATCACTCTCGGCACGGGAGTGGGCAGCGGTATCATTCTCGACGGCAAAATGTTCGGCGGTATCGCCACCGCGGGCGGCGAAGCGGGACACATGATAATCGTCAAAGACGGTCTGCAATGCAACTGCGGGCTCAAAGGCTGTTGGGAGAGGTATGCGTCCGCTACCGCGCTCGTCGAGCAGACCAAAGCGGCGATAGAGGCGCACCCGTACAGTCTTATGGCGGAGATCGCCCGCAGGAACGGCAAGATCACCGCGCGTACGGCTTTCGCCGCGCTCGAAAAGGGCGACGCCGAGGCAAAGAAGGTCGTAGACCGCTATATAGATTACGTAGTCACGGGACTGATCAATCTGGGAAATATATTCCACCCGAACGCGTTCGTGATAGGCGGGGGCGTTTCCAACGAGGGCGCGCCGCTTATAGCGCCTTTGGAGGACAAGCTCAACGCGGGATTGATCGCAAGCGCGCACAATCCGCGCGTGAGAGTTTTGCAGGCGTCTTTGGGCAACAAGGCGGGACTTATGGGCGCGGCGGCTCTGGTCATGGAAAAACGCGACTGAATCATTGCAGAGCCCGGCTTTGCACCGATCCGAAAAAAGGCGCGGAAGCGCAGATATATTCGAGGCATAAATGAGAAGGATCTTGATCGACGTGCACCCCAACAGTACGAAGGTGTGCATCGTCAACGACGGCTTGCTCGAAGAATTCTGGGTCGAACGCAAGAATCTCAACAAGCTGGTCGGAAACATCTACAAGGGCAGGGTCGAGAACGTGCTGCCCGGTATGCAGGCGGCATTCGTCAACATCGGTCTGGAGAGGAACGCTTTCCTGTATGCGGGAGACGTCGTCGTGGACGGCGAAAAGGTGAGCACGGACGGGGCTCTCAATCTGCGCGCGGGAGAGAGCGTGCTGTGTCAGGTCGAGAAGGACGAATTCGGCACGAAGGGCGCGCGCATCACGATGAACGTCACCATCCCCGGCAGAGTGCTCGTGCTAATGCCCAGACTCGATTATGTGGGAGTGTCGCGCAAGATAACCGACGAAGGGGCGAAGAAGCGGCTCGTGGAACTGGTGGACGGCATCAGACCCGAGGGCTGCGGCGTGATAGTGCGTACGCAGGCACTACATTGTTCGGAAAAAGAGATCCGCGCCGAGATGAAATGGCTCGTGCGCGAATGGGAAAAGATAAAGGAAGACAATATCCGCAAGCCCGCGGCGTCGCTGATATACAGGGAAAAGGATCTTGCCGTCAGGGCGGTGCGCGATATGCTCGTGGGAGTTGACGAAATCGTCGTCAACAACGAAAAGGTCTACGAAGATTTCCGCACCAATCTGGTTTACGTTACCGAGGAACATCCCGGGATATTCAAACTTTACAGGGGCAACAAGAACATACTCGCCGCATACGGTCTGATCGATCAGATCGACGCGTTGCTTCGCCGCAAGGTGGTGCTTCGCAACGGCGCGTATCTGATCATCGACCGCACCGAAGCGCTGACCGTCATAGACGTCAATACGGGCAGATACGTGGGGACCAAGAATCTGGAAGAAACCGTATTCGATACGAACAAGATCGCCGCCGCGGAGATAGCAAGACAGCTCAGGCTGCGCAATATCGGCGGGATAATCGTCATCGACTTCATAGACATGGAGAACGAAGCTCACCGCGAGAAGGTGCTCGAGGTGCTTAAAGCCGAACTGGAGAAGGACAGGATAAAGACGTCGTTGGTCGGGATCACGGCGCTCGGTCTGGTGGAATTGACGCGCAAGAAAACGCGCAGTATGATAGAGAGCGTGATGTTGCAGCCGTGCCCGTACTGCGGCGGCGACGGATACGTTTTCTCGGACGAACACATGATCATGAAGATAAGGACGGCGGTCACGCAGGCTTTCGAGGGGAGTTCCGCGAAGGCGGCGCTCGTCACGGTGGCTCCGAGCGTGTTCAACAAGCTGTTTTCGCTGAGGTATCTCGAAAACGAGTGCCGCAACGAATGGAAGGATAAGCGTATCTACGTCGTGCCCGACGACAGGATGCATATAGAAAAATATAAATTGCAGACGCTGAATTCGGCGATACTCGATCTGCCGGACAACGCGAGACTGCTGTATTGACGGCGCCGTACCGCCGCACGGAGGATATATGAAAATAGATTTTGCGAATATCGATTTCAAAAAAGAACCCGCATTCAAGGGCGGCGACGGGGTATTCTCCGTCAAGACCGCAGGCGACAAGGCGTGTAAGATAATGTACGGCAGACTGGAAAAAGGCTGCTCGATAGGTATGCACAGACACGAAGGAAGCTGCGAGGCGATATACGTTACGCGCGGAGAGGGCAGGATGAGCTATGAGGGCGAGGAGCAGATACTGCGCGCCGGCGACTGTCACTACTGCGGAGAGGGCAAAGCGCACTCGTTCCGCAACGACGGGGACGAACCTCTCGAGTTCTTCGCGGTAGTCCCCGCGTTTTCCGAATAAAAGCGCGGCGGATCGCCGTCCGCGTATCCGAGGCGTCGCCGCGATCTCGGTGTACGCCTTTTTTGTTCCACGTTTTCGTACAGCCGATACGATACGGCTCCCGAACGCATTTTCGCAAATGTAACGAACGTGAAAAAAATTTCAAAACCGTCTTTTTTTTGTCAAACGGATATGCTATAATGTAGTAAAGAAAAGTTTCAGCCCGATCCAAACATTCCAAGCGGGCGAAAGGAGGAAAATATGCGTATAGAACTCAATGCACGCAATTACAAGGTCAGCGACAGGCTCAGAGAGATCATCGAGAAGAAAATGGAAAAGTTTTCCAGATATTTCGAAGACGACGCCGTCGCCAAGATCACGATGCGAGAGATCAAGAACAATTACGCGATGGAGATCACGATCTTCTTCGGCGGCGGCAACATGGTCCGCTCCGAAGTCATATCCGACAATATGTACAACAACATCGATCTTGCTCTGCCCAAGATAGAGGGGCAGATACGCAAGCACCGCACCAAGCTGGGCAAGAAGATCCGTCAGGCGGCGCTCGACGAAGCGAGCATCTACGCTCCCGCTCCCGCCCCCGAGAAGAACAGGGAACTGGTCAGGACCAAGACGATAGAACTCAAAAAGATCAACGTCGCCGAGGCTTTGGACGAGATGGAACTTGTCGATCACGACTTCTTTATTTTCCTCAACGACAAGACAGGGCTCGTCAACGTGGTCTACCGCCGCGCGGACGGCAACGCGGGTCTTATCGAACTCGTATACTGACGGCGATGAGCCGAAACGTAAAAGGAGAGCTTCGGCTCTCCTTTTTGTATTGCCGCCGGATCGTATTTTCGCGTGCGACGGACCGAACGCGTTTGTACGGAAACGGCAGAGTCGTGCGGTTCGGCAAAAAAAACGGGAGCCTGAGCTCCCGCGGCGTTTTCGTTAGGTCACGCCAACTTCTTTACCATGACGTAGTCGTCCATAACGTATCCTTCGCCGATATCGGTCACCAGGTCGCAGCGTTTTTCGAAACCGCGTTTGCCGTAGACGGCTATCGAGGAGGCGTTGTATTTGTTTACGTGCAGCATGAGGGAGGTCTCTCCGTGTTCTTCGGCGAGTTTTTCGGCGAGTTCGAACATTTTTTTCCCGATCCCGAGTCCGCGGAATTCCTTTTTCAGATAGAGTTTGGACAGAAAACACTCTTTTTCGGGGAATTCGAGTCCTATATATCCCACGGGGGCTCCGTCGGCGCAGGCAATATAATATTCCGCTCCGTCGGCGCAGCTGCGTTCGATCTCTTCCGCAGACTGGAATTTGCCGACCATATAGTCGATCTGTTCGGGAGAGAGTATGGACGAGTAGTGCTCGTGCCAGATCTCGTCCGCAAGTTTTGCGACAATACCGTATTGCGCCTTATCGAGCGCGCGTTTCAATTCGATATCCATGACAAAAATTATAGTGTTTCGGCGGCGGTTTGTCAACGGAAGACGAATGAAGACAGCCGCGCCGCGCGCCGAGGCATACTTTGCGCAAACCGTTGGCAAAAGCGCCGATTTATTATATAATGATAATTATGAAAAAGACTTTTGCCGCAGCGATCCTCATACTGTTGTGCGCGTTTGCGCTGAGCGCGTGTACGACCGGCGGGGACGAAAGGGTATACGTCGACGTCGCGGAAGGTAAATTCGGCGACGCTCTCGGCTTGTCGGGAGGAATCGGCGAGGACGGTTCGCTCACGCGCACCGTTACTTTCGACACGCGGTTGGAAGGGTGGCATTATCTGGGCATTTCGGCAAAAGCGGGCGAGCCTCTTTATTTTACCGTACCCGAGGACAAAGCGGCGGAAGGGCTTACGGTCGCCGTGGACAGAGCGGCGGCGGACGGAGGCGCGCAATACGTTCTGTCGGAGGCGAGCGCGCAGCTCGTTCCCGATCGTGACGGGATCGTGGAGATATGGCTGGGGGATTGCTCCCGCGACAGCGAGTGGTCGCTTATCGTTACGGGCGGATACTCAGCTTCTTATTACAGACTCGGGATAGACCCTGTATCGACGGTATCGGCGGACGGCATAGTAGACGGCGCGAACGTGCGTCTGTATGCGGGAGGTTTCGGCGAAGAGAACGCGTCCGCAGCGGGCGCCGCCCGTTGGTGGAGATCTCTGGCGGAACTTATCGACCGCTTTACGGGGCTGGAATTCGGCGTGGATTACGGCACGCCGCTTGACATATTCGTGGGGGATTTCGATTCCGTTTCGGCGGATACTGAGAAAAACGCCGTTCTGGTCCCGTCTTCACGCGCGCGGGACGTGCTCGATTACGACAGCTTGGTTTCGGGGTCAGCATGGGACGTTATCGAAAAGGTCGCGGAACTCAAACTCGGGGACAATGCGGTCAAAAACAGATGGATCACCGCGCTGTGTTACGTTCTTCTTACGGATAACGCGGCATCGGGCGGGGGCGCCCCCGAAGGGATAGGGAGCGGCTACGAGTGTCTTAAAGTGACTTTCGACGGCTGCGATCCGAGATACGCGTCCGATTATTTATTTGCAAACCTCATGCATTCGTTCGGCGCGGAAAAAGCGTCCGAATTTATTCTTGCGTACGACTTTTCGGCACAGGACATCGCCGCGGAGTTTTATACGACGGCGCTCGAAGTTTTCGGAGTCGATTGCTCGGGATATATGGAGTTGTTCGGTCTGTCCGTGCCCGACGCGATAAGGGATGCGGACGCCGCCGAATACGTGCCCGTTCAGAGCAGTTACGCTCTCGGCGCCAACGCCGACAATGCCACCGGCACAGTCGTGAAGATGGGCGAGAGTACCGCCTTCGATCTCAGAGGCTCCGTCCTGACGTCCGCCGGTGACTACGAAGTCGCGGTGTCGGGCGGCAACGGCGCTTGGGAGCAAAAGGACGGACTGTTCTATTACACTCCCGAGGACGGCGAAAAGGACAATGTGTTCGTGCTCGAAGTGACGATAGACGGCACCGTATACGAATTGCCTTGCAAACTGACTTACGACGCCGAGGTCGCGGGCGTCGCCGTATATGAGGACGTGCCGTACAGGGATATAGACGAAGCGGTGAGCAATTACGAAGACGACGGAACGCAGCCGGCGGCGGTGTTCGCCATAGACAGAGCCGGCGTCGAAAGTCCCGAGGGAGAAGCGGACGAATCGGTCTATACGCTTGCCGTCGGCAGCGGAAGTCTGCAGGTGGAAGAGAGCGGCGTGTACGAGATCCATCTCAAAAGCCGCGGAGTCGTGAGGGTGGACTTCGGCGTGCCCAAATATATGTTCACGATGTTCCGCAATTCCCTTACGATAGACGATTATTTCGGCGAGCTGTATTACGAGCTCGAACTCGAAGAGGGCGTGGTCTACGACTATAAGATATACGTCCTCGGGACGAAAGGCGATTATTTCGCGGATCTCGGCATAAGACCCGCGGGAAGCGGCGAGCCCGTAGAAGATATCGGCAAGGATATGCTCATATACGGGGGATACGACAAGTCGGGACTGAACGGATACGAAGTGCTGGAATTCAAACCGCGTTCGTTCGACACCCATCCCGCGGAAAGGGTCTACTTCGATATCGCGTACTATACCTCCGTTGAGGCTCCGGGCAGCGACGCGGAACAATATCCGGCGCTGTCGGACAACGATCCCTCAACGGTTTACACGCCTCCCGAGCAGTCTGCGGAGCAGAGATATTCGCTGACGCTGGCGACCACGCGTGTTTATTTTGCGGGATTCGACTGCCTTCTCGAGGGCTTGGATTACGTGCTGTATGTCGGGCAGAGCGAGGAAAACGCCCAAGCGGTCGCATCGGGCAAGACCGTGGTCGGAGAAAATTCCGTCGAATTCGAAAGCAGATCGGCAGGATATATAGGACTGGTGCTCAGCTCGGACGAGCCGTTCGGCGCGGCGGTCTGCGACATTTATACGGGCGTCATGTATCCCGAATGCAACGTCGTTCCGTCGGACAGTTCGCAGGTATTCTATCAGGGGAACTGGGAAAGACAGGGCGGAGTCATCGGAGTCAACGGCGTCATAAGGCGCAGTTACGGTTCCGACGCCGCCGTGGAGTATTCGTTCCGCGGTTCGTATGTGGCGGTCTACTGTGCCGTGGGTCCCGAATTCGGCAATATGCGCGTCTATCTCGACGGTATGCTGCAAACGACCGTCGATCTTAATGCCGACGAAAACGAATACGGCGTGAGAGTTTTCGCTCAGACGTTTGCGTCGGGCGGAGAGCATACGCTCCGTCTGGTCGCGGACACTTCCGACGATATAGTGAATCTCGATTTTATCGGCGTGATACCGACCGAGGCGGACGCCGCGCCGCCCGAATACGGCAACCTTTATTATCTCGCCGTTATCCCAGCGGTCCTTGCGGTCGTTTTCGCGATATGCGTGATAATGGACGTAAAGGGCAGAAGGAAACGCCGCGCTCATAACACGGCGGACGCGCAAAACGGCGAAAAAAAAGATGAGGAAGACGGCGAATAAAACGTCGTTCGGCATTATTTTGTTCACGGGCATATTTTGTAAGAGAAACGTATTGACACTTGCCGCATTTAATGTTAAAATTAATTCAGAAAAACTGAAATGCCGGTCGGGATCCGTTTTGGAGCCGTGTTTTCCGGCACAGGGGGTGGGGTATGATCAGAGCCTCGAATGAAAATCCTTTTAAACAATATATTTACCCGGCGTTTGTATTCGTCGTCGCTTTTGCGTCGTCTTGCGCAACGGGTATCGGTTTTGCGTGCGGAGTAAATATTTCTTTGATCTCCGCGGCGGCGGCGTTGTTTTTGTATTGCGTGATGCTCATGTACACGTTCTGCAAGGACAGGATCACGAGAAGCGAGCTCGAATTGCCGTCCCTTGCGATAGGGTTCTGCATAATCATATTGGATCTGATAATCAATCTCGACGTCTATCTGGAAACGAGCAGCAGTTACTATTGTTTTGAGCAGGAAGTTCGTTGGATTGCAGGGTATATGATCGTGACTCAGGTGGGGTCGTCGTCCGGTTGGGCGGGCGCGCCCGGATGGGTCGGGGATCTGCGCCCCGTCGATTTTACGGCGTTTTCGCCCGTATTTGCCGTATCTCTGGCTTTCCTGATCGTGTTGGTCGTTGTGCCTGTCATCGTGAACGCGGTGTCGTCGGGCGAGCTTGAAACGCATAAGATATATAAGTTCTGCGGCGGTCTTATGCTTTTGGTCGTAAGCGGAGCGATGCTGATATATGCGGCGGGCGGAAGAGTTATGTTGCTGCAATAGCCTATTCGTATTTTCAATATTATTTTTATAAGTAAAAAACGTTTGCGGCGTTTTCGCGCGGCGATCGTATTTAACGAGCCTTTGTCAATGTAAAATTTATGTAAAATATGTTGAGGGGCTCGGTTTTATCATGCTATGATAAAATCGTGAATAAGGCAGAGCCGACGTCTTGAAGGCGTTGTTAGGGGGACACCGATATGAGGGGTATTACGAGAGTCGATACGGCAAGGCGATCGTTCGGTCGCGTTTTACGATTTATTTCCAAGCAGTATTTTATTGGCAGATATATCTTTATGAGTGATTTTTCCGTACGTCATCGGGCGGCTTAAAACATATGAGATATATTAGTTATACGGCGGCGAGATCGATCGGTCGGGCGAAAAGTATATTCCTGCCTTTCGCCAACGGCTCGGCAAACGCTCCGCTAAGCTTACGGAGCATATGCTTCACGTAGTCAGGTCAACGTACATATAAAGTAAAACGACGCGACAAAGTGCAAAGGAGGGAGGATATGGAGTATCCGATAAAATTGAAAAGAGCGGTCGCGCCGAGACTGGCGGTTTCGGCGATCCTGTACGCCGCCGCGTTTATCGCAATGACGGCGGAAGGAATAGCGATGAATTGCGGCTTCGATTATATATATCCGACAGTACGATTTGCGGCTTGGGCGGTGACCGTTATTGCGGCGATAGCGATACCCGTGTTCTGCAAGGTAAAACATAAGCGGCTCAATGCCTTCGATATGCTGACTGTTGCTATACTGTTTGTGTTAATAGTGTACGATCTTATTTATGTATTGCTGTATTTCTTTTTGCCGGTAGGACCTTATACTTATACCGTGGAGAGAAAGTGGTATTTTTTCTATACGACCACCAAGATATTCAATTATGAATGGATGTACGGAGATGCGGAGATGTGGGAAGGTCAGGAGCTTCCCGAAGATTCTTTCGTTGTGACAAGCTCTCCCGCAGTATATATATCGCTGATACTACTCGTGTTTTTCGTCATAGTTCCGTCCGTAGTCGCATACAGGAAGGATGCCAAAGGAGATTGGCTCGGCAGAGAAAGAGTATTTGTATGGCTGAAGAGGGCGAACATAGCTGTTGTAGCGGCTTTGCTGATAGGACATATAACGCTGTGGTGTATCATAACGAGCTGAAAATATGCGCGCGGCGAAGGCTGCGACCGTGAAAGTCGGAAAATAAGAGGGCGTGAACGATGATCGAAGCGCAGCGTCAAGGTCGTAACATATAAAAAATTTTGCAGGGGGTACAGAATTCCGCTCATCATAATATTTTGATCGACTGTCATAGGCGATCCGATAAATATCATAAAAAAATTAATTTTAGCAAGCAGATAACAGTTAAGCAAGTACGCGCGCTTTATCGGCATTATCAAAAATATTTAACGACTGTAAAATCAATGTAAAATTTATCGGAAAACATTGTGAATGAGAATGTCATATGTTACCATGTAAACGGAAGAGTACATAGGAAGAGGGAATCTACCGTTTCGAATTTCCGAAGAAAAAGTCTTTATGATGAGAGGAGGAATGATTTATGAAGTCGTATTTAAGAGGATCATATCTGCAAATATCGGCAGTTATAATTCTTATGATTTTCGCATCTCTTTTGACGGTGTTGCTGGCGGTACCTTTGAAAATTGCGGCAGAGGAAGACAATGCCGATGAGAGCGTATATGATTTTATAGACGCCTACGATATAAAATCGGAGATAGAATATACGAAAACAATGCGCGATCTTGCGGGGAACGAATTTACATTGTATGAATTCGAGGGCGGTGCGTATGCGGTTTATTCGACAGGAGAGGTTACCAGATTCATAGAAGGATCGGACGAAGACAATTCTCCGTGTTACGGCATCGCGGATAAAGAGATTTTCTATTTCGGTCCGCTGTCGTACTTTTATCTTTCAGACGAAGGGAAAATGGTAGATGCCGTATTCGGTACGGAATACGATCCGTCGGTCTTTGCCGGGATGGAGTATGACTATGAGGAGATCGCGCAGACGTACGAAGAAAATGTGGCGGAACAGCCGACTATACAGCCGATGTCATACATTGAAACGGGAAGCGACGGCGTTAATTATACAATGGTCGACAATGCGTATTATTTTGAAGAGATAACTAAATATCCTAGAAACGTTGACGGTAGTTGTGCAATAACGGCGCTATGTATTTTATTGGGCTATTACGATACTTTCGTACATGACGGTTTCGTTTCAGACGAGCATTTTAAAAAGCAGACGAGGACCGTATCCGATTTGAATCAAGCCGACGGCATGAAAGTCCTGCCCGGGGTGAACGACTCATTGCGGGATCTGATCATGGAAGAATATATGGATTATTTAGAAATAATAGACGGTATTCTCGAATGGTGGGATGTGGATTCCGGTTATCCGATGGATAACTATTGCATAAAGAATACGATGTCCGATTATCTCGATGGCGAGACGGAAATATCCCACGTTGTGGAACATCATCACGGAACCATAGTCAACACGCATAAAAATCCGAGAAGTTATATCGAAAAAAATATTCCGACTTTATTGATCCTGTCCGACTATAATTATGCCGATGAGGACGAAAACGGCAAAAAGGCAGGTCATGTTGTCGTAGCCTACGGATTCAATGAGGCAAACGATACGTTTATTGCCAATTACGGATGGTCGGGAAAGAACAGAGTTTTACTTGACGAATATACTGCATACGGATATTACGCCATGGAGTTTACCGGCGCGTTGCATGAGCATTCGTCGAATGCGCTGGTATATCATGAATATTCATTTTTGGGGGCGAATTTCAGATCGACTTACGGAAAATGCGGTTGCGGTACTTATTCGATAGAATCGTTGGAGATGATCTGAACGAATAATATCATGGGAGGGAGGATATGGAGTATCCGATAAAATTGAAAAGAGCGGTCGCGCCGAGACTGGCGGTTTCGGCGATCCTGTACGCCGCCGCGTTTATCGCAATGACGGCGGAAGGAATAGCGATGAATTGCGGCTTCGATTATATATATCCGACAGTACGATTTGCGGCTTGGGCGGTGACCGTTATTGCGGCGATAGCGATACCCGTGTTCTGCAAGGTAAAACATAAGCGGCTCAATGCCTTCGATATGCTGACTGTTGCTATACTGTTTGTGTTAATAGTGTACGATCTTATTTATGTATTGCTGTATTTCTTTTTGCCGGTAGGACCTTATACTTATACCGTGGAGAGAAAGTGGTATTTTTTCTATACGACCACCAAGATATTCAATTATGAATGGATGTACGGAGATGCGGAGATGTGGGAAGGTCAGGAGCTTCCCGAAGATTCTTTCGTTGTGACAAGCTCTCCCGCAGTATATATATCGCTGATACTACTCGTGTTTTTCGTCATAGTTCCGTCCGTAGTCGCATACAGGAAGGATGCCAAAGGAGATTGGCTCGGCAGAGAAAGAGTATTTGTATGGCTGAAGAGGGCGAACATAGCGGCGGTAGCGGCTTTGCTGATAGGACATATAACGCTGTGGTGTATTATAACGAGCTGAAAATATGCGCGCGTCGCGGCAACCGTCGGGGGCGAATGCGGCAAAGCGTCTTTATCGAATAAATATACGCCGACGGCGGAGATCACTGTCCGCCGTCGTTTTTGCGTTGCGGTATCATGCGCGGCATTTTGCGCCGACGGCAGTGCGGAGCTGCGTATCGGCTTACGTAAGAGGCAGGCGCGAGGGTTTTTTCGGATATTTTACTTAAAATTTGCATAGACCGCTTGACATACGGATATATTGGAGTATAATAGGATTTGGCAGTCGAAAGGAATGAGTGCTAACAGAGTTCCGGCGCGATTGCCAAGGCGGTCATCCGCACGGAGGAAAAATGGACGACAGATTGTCGGAGAGAAAGAAAAAGGTTTTGAACGCGCTGGTCGACAGCTATATCAGCGACGCCGAGCCTATTTCGTCGTCGGCGATAAAGTCCAAATATATGCCCGACGTTTCGTCCGCGACGATAAGGAGCGAGCTTGCGACGTTGGAAGAGCTCGGTTATCTCGTCCAACCGCACGTGAGCAGCGGCAGGATACCGTCGGCAAAGGCATACCGTTATTACGTCGACAGTTTGCTCGAAAGCTGCGCCGAAGGCGACGTGGAAGAGATACGCAGCCGTCTGGACAGCCGCATAAATTCGGTAGAGGAGTTGGTCCGCAATACCGCCAAGGCGGTCAGCGACGTGACCAATTACACTTCGCTGATGGTACTCTCGGGTACCGATTCGCTGATGATCAAAGAGGTCAAACTGGTCGATCTGTACGACGACACGGCGCTTGTGCTCATCATCACCGACGCGGGCGTGATCAAGGACAAGATCGTGGATCTGCCGACGGATGCCGAGGGCAATTACATCGATATTGCCAACAGGGTGCTGAACGGTACTTTTGCGGGCAAAACGCTTGCCGAGATACAGAATCTGCAGCCCGTGCTCGAGGAGAACATTGCCGGCATAAGAAAACTGGTGGAAGAGGTGGTAAGACTGCTTGCCGAATACAAAAAGGCAAGGGACAGCCAGTTGTATCTCGAGGGCGCGGACAAGATATTCCAGTATCCGGAAGCGCGCGACGTGGACAATGTGAAGAGTTTCGTATCCATAATATCCAAGCGCGAAAAACTTCACGATCTCGTAGCGGGCGACGGCAGCGTCGAGATAGACGTAAAGATAGGCGAACAGGCGTCCGAGGATCTCAAAAACATGGCGCTGGTCACCGCGAAATATTCGGTCGGCGGCAGAGAGGTCGGACACGTGGGCGTGCTCGGACCCGAGCGCATGGATTACAGAAAAGTCATGAGCGTGCTGAGACAGCTCGGCAGAGCTTTCGACGATAAACCCGGAACCGGAGACGGCGACGGCGGCAAATAAACGGAGACGATATGGCAAAGAAGGAGAGCAAGAAGAAGACGGCGCCCGAAGCCGAAGAGGCGGAAGAGGCGAAGAGTTTCGAGTTCGGATCCGGCGGCGAGGCGCGGGAAGCCGAAGAACAAGCGCCCGCGGAAGCGGTCGTACCGCTCTCGCAGTACGCGAGATTGCAGGCGGATTTCGAGAATTTCAAGAAGCGCAACCGCGATACCGCGACGCGTATGTACGAAGAGGGCGTAGCGGACGTCGTAAAGGACGTCATGCCTACGTTGGACAACATCGACACGGCGATCGCGTTTCAGAAAGACGAAGCGCACAGGCAGGCGCTCGAATTGGTGCGCAAGGCCTTTACGGACGTGCTTGGCAAGTACGGCGTGGAGGAGATGACGGCGCTGGGCGAGGATTTCGATCCGAACAGACACGAAGCGCTGATGAACAGAGACGAAGGTCCCGAAAAATCGGGCAAAGTCGTCGAAGTATTGAAAAAAGGTTACACCCGCGGCGGCAAGGTACTCAGGTATCCGATGGTCGTCGTCGGCGAATAAATAAGAAAAGGAGATAACGATATATGGGTAAGATCATAGGAATCGATCTGGGCACGACAAACTCGTGCGTTGCCGTCATGGAAGGCGGCGAAGCAACGGTCATTCCCAACAAGGAAGGATCGAGAACGACCCCGTCGGTGGTAGGTTTCGCCAAAGACGGCGAAAGACTCGTCGGACAGGTCGCAAAAAGACAGGCTGTTGCCAACGCGAGCCGCACCGTGAGTTCCATCAAAAGACATATGGGCAGCGACTACAAGGTCAATATAGACGGCAAGGCGTACAGCCCGCAGGAGATCAGCGCGATGATCCTCTCCAAACTCAAAGAGGACGCGGAGTCCTATCTTGGCGAGAAGGTCACGCAGGCGGTCATCACCGTCCCGGCGTATTTCTCGGACAGCCAAAGACAGGCGACCAAGGACGCCGGCAAGATCGCGGGACTGGAAGTGCTGCGTATAATCAACGAACCTACCGCGGCGGCGCTTGCGTACGGTCTTGACAAAGACGCTTCGCAGAAGGGGCAGAAAGTCCTTATCTACGACCTCGGCGGCGGTACGTTCGACGTTTCGATCCTCGAGATCGAGGACGGCGTTTTCGAGGTGCTCGCGACCAACGGCGACACGATGCTCGGCGGCGACGACTTCGACAAGCGCATAATGGACTACATCATCAAGGACTTCAAGGAAAAAGAGGGCATAGAGCTCACCGACGCCATGACGATGCAGCGTATCAAGGAAGCGGCGGAAAAGGCCAAGATAGAGCTGTCCGGCGTGACCAAGACCAACATCAACCTGCCGTTCATCACGATGACTGCCGAAGGTCCCAAGAACATCGATCTCGATCTCACGAGAGCGAAATTCGACGCATTGACCTCCGACCTCGTCACCAGGACGATAACTCCGCTCAAAAAGGCGCTTGCCGACGCGAAACTCAATATGTCCGATATATCCAAGGTCATTCTCGTCGGCGGTTCCACGCGTATCCCCGCCGTTGTACAGGCGGTCAAGGAAGTCACGGGCAAGGAGCCGTTCAAGGGCATCAACCCCGACGAATGCGTTGCGCTCGGCGCGGCTATACAGGGCGGCGTACTCGGCGGAGAAGTCAAAGACGTGCTGTTGCTCGACGTCACTCCGCTTTCGCTCGGTATCGAAACGATGGGCGGCGTGTTCACCAAACTCATCGAACGCAATACCACGATCCCGACATCCAAGTCGCAGGTGTTCTCGACCGCGGCGGACAACCAGACCGCAGTCGACATCAGGGTCCTGCAAGGCGAGAGACCGATGGCTAACGACAACAAGGAGCTCGGACGCTTCCAGTTGGACGGTATCCCGCCCGCTCCGAGAGGTATCCCTCAGATCGAAGTCACCTTCGATATCGACGCAAACGGTATCGTCAACGTCAAGGCGATCGACAAGGGTACCGGTAAGAGCCAGAGCGTGACCATCACTTCGTCCACCAATCTGTCCGACGCGGATATCGACAGAGCGGTCAAAGAAGCGGAAAAGTACGCCGAAGAGGACAAGAAGAGAAAGGAGCTCGTCGACGCCAAGAACGACGCCGATCAGATGATCTTCGCTACGGAGAAGGCGCTGGACGAGAGCGCGGATAAACTTTCCGAAGAGGACAAGGAAACTCTGAAAAAGTCGGTCGAAAAGGCGAAAGAAGACCTCAAGAACGCCGACACAGCGGAGAAGGTGAGAGGCATCATCGACGAAATGACCAAGGCAAACGCCCCCGTCTTTACCAAGCTGTATCAGGCGGCGCAGCAGGAAGCGCAGGCTCAGCAGCAGGCGCAGGGCGGAGAGCAGAAGAATCCCGACGACGTGATCATCGACAACGAAGATCCCGACGCCAACAAGTAATTCGAGCGAGAGAGCGCGCCGCGCGGCATCATCCGCGCGGCGCCCTTATGACAAATGGCAAAAGATCTGTATCAAATACTCGGAGTCGACAAAAACGCCGACGAAGAGACGATAAAAAAGGCGTACCGCAAACTTGCGCTGAAATATCACCCCGACCGCTATGCGACCGCTACCGACGCCGAAAAGAAGGACGCGGAGAGCAAGTTCAAGGAAATAAACCACGCGTACGAGGTGCTTTCCGATAAGACCAAGCGGAGCAATTACGACACCTACGGCGACGAGAACGGGCCTCAGTTCGGAGCAGGGGGCGCGGGAGGTTCGGGCTTTTCCGGATTCTCCGGTTCGGGCGGATTCGAGGACATACTCAATTCGTTTTTCGGCGGGTTCGGAAACAGCCGCAGCGCAAATCCCAACGCGCCCAAAGACGGCGAGGACATCACCGTCAGGATCAACCTCACGTTCGAAGAGGCGTATTTCGGCGTGGAAAAACAGATCAACGTGGTCAGGGACGAGGAATGCCCCGACTGTCACGGCACGGGCGCGCGCGACGCGTCGTCCGTTCAGACCTGTCCGTATTGCCACGGCACCGGCTATGTGACCAAACGTCAGCAGACGTTGTTCGGCGTTCAGACCGTGCGCACCGTGTGTACAAACTGCGGCGGCAAAGGCAAAGTCATCGGCGACAAATGCCGCACCTGCCGCGGCAACGGCTATACGCGCCGCAACGCGACCGTGAGGGTAAAGATACCCGCGGGCGTGGATACGGGCGTGAACATCACCGTCCGCAACGAGGGCAACGCAGGGCGCAACGGCGGAATGAAGGGCAATCTCGTACTCGTCGTCTACGTGCAGGAAAGCCCGCGCTATAAGCGTATGGGTTACGATCTGTATATGACGCTGCCGATAGGCTTTTACGGAGCCGCCGTCGGATGCAAGAAGGAGATCGATACCATGCGCGGAAAGACGACCTGCAATATCCCCGAGGGGACCCAGTCGGGTACAAAGATACGCGTCAAGGGTTACGGCGTGAAGATGCTCAACAAAGACAGCTACGGCGATCTCTACATCACCATAAAGGTCGAAACGCCGAAAGGCCTCAGCCGCAAACAGGAACAGCTGCTCGCGGATTTCGAGAACAGTCTGTCCGAAGGGCAGTATCCGCAGATAAAGAAATTCAAGTCCGAACGCAAATAGTTTAAAAGTTCGCTATCAAGTCAAAAGGCAGCCTTTATCGGGCTGCCTTTTCGATACGCCGAAAATCTTCGAGCGTTCTTTGTCGTTATTTTTTCCCGGCGTCGGGATCAGTCGAATACCATCGTGGCGAAGTAGTCGTCGGGCGTTTCGGCGCGGCGGATCATTTTGACCGAGCCGTCTTCGCGCAGCAGAAGTTCCGCGCTGCGGAGCTTGCCGTTGTAGTTGTATCCCATCGCGAAACCGTGCGCGCCCGCGTCGTGTATTGCGAGTATGTCGCCGATCTCCAGTTCGGGCAGCATACGGTCGACCGCGAACTTGTCGTTGTTTTCGCACAGCGAGCCGACGACGTCGTATTTGTGGTCACAGGGAGCGTTTTCCTTGCCCAGCACGGTGATGTGATGATATGCTCCGTACATCGCGGGCCGCATCAGATTGGCGGCGCAGGCGTCGACGCCGGCGTATTCTTTGTAGATATGCTTGAAGTGGACCACGGTCGTGATGAGATTGCCGTAGGGACCGAGCATGAATCTGCCCAGTTCCGTGCGCAGCGACGGCTTCATGTCTTTTGTGAAAACGCGGTCGTATTCGCGTTTCACGCCCGCGGCGATCGCGTATATGTCCGGCATCTCGTCGGTGGGCAGATAGGGAATACCTATGCCGCCCGAAAGGTTGACGAACGCGAAGTCGGCGCCCGTTTCGTCGTGCAATTCGCTCGCGGTGTCGAACAATATCCCGGCGAGAGTCGGGTAATATTCGTTGCCGAGATTGTTGGACGCGAGGAACGCGTGCAGACCGAAACGCTTTACTCCGAGTTTCATGAGCCTGCGCACCGCCTCGGTGAGCTGCTCCCGCGTCATGCCGTATTTCGCGTCCTGAGGCGTGCCCATGATCTGCTTGTTGATCGCAAAGTCCTTTCCGTTGTTGTAGCGGAGAGATACGACTTCGGGCATTTTTCCGCCCGCGATATCGGCGAGAAAATCTACGTGCGTTATGTCGTCCAGCGTGATGGTCGCGCCCAGTTTCAGCGCATATGCGTATTCCTCGGCGGGAGTTTCGTTGCTGGTGAACATTATGTCGTCGCCCGTTATGCCGCACTTTTCGCACAGCATGAGTTCGGTCATCGAAGAGCAGTCCATACCGCAGCCGAGCGAGTGCAGCAACTTCATTATCGTCGGATTGGGGGTCGCTTTTACAGCGAAGTGTTCCTTAAAACCTTTGCACCACGAAAACGCGTCGAGAAGTCTATTCGCGTTGTCCTTTATGCCCTTCTCGTCGTAGATGTGGAAGGGGGTGGGGTAGGTCTTTTTGATCTGTTCGGCTTGCGCCTTTGTGATTATCGGTTTTTTCATATCAAGATTATAATAACAAACCGCGCGCGATGTCAAGCGCAGGCGCAGGCAAATCGCATTCGCTTGCGCCGAGGCGCATATTTTGTCGTCTGCCGTTTTCGGATCGCCGCCGATGAAGGCTTTTTGCACGACGCGGAACGGACGGCGCGTAAGCGTTGGCGGCGGAGCAATGTGCGCTTCAAAACTTGACAAACCGCGCGCGCATATATAGAATATAAACCATGAAGTATAAAGCGATTTTCAGCGATTTCGACGGAACGATCTATTCCGATTCTTACGATATCTCGAAGAGAAACATCGAGGCGGTGCGCGATTTCCGCGCGCGCGGAGGTAAATTTTTCGTCGCCACGGGCAGACTTTTCCAGTCCGTGCGCCCCAATCTCGCTACGCTCGGACTGACCGAGGGCGAAGTCATCGTCTATCAGGGCGGAGGTATCTTCGATATCGCGACGGGCAAACCGCTGTGGGTGAAAAATATCGCCTGCGCCGACGCGGTCGAGTGTTTGCGCAAACTCGAAAACGACCCGCGCGAAAACGTACAGCTCACTTACATCGACGACAGGTGTTATTCGTCGGCGAAGCATCCCGCGGTCGATCTTTTCTGTTCGATATGCAAGATACCGTGCGAGATAGTCGGTGAGAAGCTGTCCGATTACGTCGAAAGACTCGGTATAGATCCCACGAAGGTGCTGGCGATAGCGCAGCCCGACGACGCGTACGCGATCTCGAAAGAGTACGTCCCGCAATTCGACGGCAGGCTGTCGTTCACAAGGTCGCAGAAGTTTTTGGTGGAATTCACCGCGTACGGCATCAGCAAGGGCGAAGCGGTCAAAAAAGTGTGCGAAAAGTACGGTCTTGACCGATCCGAGATAATATGCATGGGCGACGCCGACAACGACATCTCCATGATCGAATATGCGGGGCTCGGGGTCGCCGTCATGAACGCGATGCCTACGACCAAGGAGCACGCCGACGTCATAGGCGCGTCCAACAATAACGACGCCGTGGCGTGGGTGGTGGACAATTATTGCGGAGGCGACGTATGATACCCGACGGAAACCGCGAAGCCGCGTCGGTGAGCGAAAGCGTAAAGATAAAGAATTTCTGCCTCGAATGCGGGCTTGAATTATTGCAGGGCAACGAACGGGATTACATCACGTTCAGCTCGGCGCTCATCAACCGCCCGGGGCTGTTGCTCACCGGGTTTGAGGATTACTTCGGCGACGGCAGAGTGCAGGTCATCGGCAACGCCGAATACTACTATATTCAAAGCCTGTCGGAGGAGGAAAAACGGCGTGCGATGGAGAGGCTTTTTACCAAGCGGATACCGTGTATAATCTACACCCGCTCGATAAATCCGTCTCCGTACATGCTGGAATTGTCCGAGATACACAACGTGCCCATATTCATGTCGCACCGCACGACGACTTCGCTCAATACGGACGTGGGCAACTATCTCGAAAAACTTCTTGCGCCGATGAGCTGCGTACACGGCACTTTGCTGGAAGTCAGCGGTATAGGCGTTATGCTCACGGGAAGGAGCGGGCAGGGTAAGAGCGAAACGGCGCTCGAACTGATAAACAGAGGGCACAGACTGGTGGCGGACGACGCAGTCATAGTCAAGCGTCTGGGAGACGAACTGATAGGTTCGGCGCCCGAGAAGATCAAGTTCTTTATGGAAGTGCGCGGCATAGGCATCATAGACATACGCAGTCTTTACGGAGTCGCGTCGGTGCTGCCGCAGGAGAAGATAGATCTCGTGATCGAACTGCGCAAGTGGGACGGCGACGAGGAATTCGACCGTATCAACGACGGCAACGATTACGAGGAGATACTGGGACTGTCTGTGCCGAAGATAAGTCTGCCGGTCATGCCCGGCCGCAACCTTGCGGTCGTCGTCGAAGTGGCGGCGCGCAGCTTCCGCATGAAGAGGATGGGGTACGATCCGCTCGGGGATCTGCTCAAAAACCAAAAGGTCGGAAAATGAACAACTACGAAAGGATGAAACTTGCCGAAAAACTGGACGAGGACTGCGATTTCGTCGAGGACTTCGGAGATCTTGACGACGCGGAAAAATACGAGAGCGACGCGGAGGCGTTCAAGCGCCGTTACAAGGAATTTTACTCGGATATAAAGCTCAGTCACAAGGAGGACTGGTGAGATGGGAATGAATACGTTCTGGAGGGTCTTTTGCCTGATCGTCGGCGGAGTGCTGCTCGTCGGCACGCCGATAGTCGTGCTGAAAGTCTTTGACAACAAGAGAGAAAAAGCGGAAAAGTTCATGTACCGCCTTATGACTTTCGTTCTTGTCTACAAGATACTCCATTACGCCATCATAGCGACCATGTTCCGTCAGGATTGGGTCAAGGCGATCCCTGCCGAGATAAGCGCGCTCAGCTATTTTCTGATGCCCATCGCATATCTGAGCGGCTCGAAGATACTCAAAGAACCCGGGCGGTTCATAGGCTTTTTCGCGGGGTTCATCGAGATGGTCGCGATCATGATATCTCCCGGAAGTTTCGTGGACAGCACGATGAGCAATTTCACCTTTATAGAAAGCATCGTGATGCACTACACTCTGTATCTGGGCGGTCTTATCTGGAATTTCCGTATCGAACCGATGCGCGTCAGGGATCTGTGGAAAGCGCTGCTCGGATTTTTGATAATGCTGCTTTGGGGCACGCTCGCGGCGTTTACTTGGAGATTCGATCACGTGAACAATAAACCCGAAAACATCATGTTCATACAGGAATGCGTACTGCCCGACTGGCTGCTCATACCGGGATGGGACGAGAATCATCTGTTTATCATAGAGTATCTTGCCGCGTTTGCGGTCTATATCGCGGTACTGTATGCGTTGATATGGCGCGCTTTCAAATACCAGCGCCCCGCTCCGCGCAGCAGATGGGGTGGAGGCACCGTCGCAAAGTATCTGCGCGATCTCAAAACGATGCCCATGAGCAACATATACGGCATAAAGCAGCTGCGCGAATACGGCAGGAAGTGCGATATTCTTTATGCGGCGCAGCACGGTATGCCCCTTCCGGACGACGGGGAGAATGCCGACGGCTCAAACGTTTTGCGGGATACGCCGATCGGGGACTCCGACGGAGGAGAGGGTTCTCCGTCCCGAGAATAAAACACCGATGGAAATACCGCCGCGTTTGCGGCGGTTTTTCATATGCGCGCCTGTCGGAGCGAAAGGTATTTATCTCCGCTTTTCGGTATAAAAAACCGCTTTGCGGACAAAGCGGAGCGGACGTCGGGATACGATGTTTCTATTCGAGAAGATTCTCGTGTATGAACTCGTAGATCGTGGAGGCTTTTTCGGGCCAGTTTTTGTATATCCATTTCGCGTTGTTGCGGTTCTGGATAGTCAGTTTGAGTTCGAGAAGCTGTACGGACGTGCTCTCGATCTTGAGCACGACGGTATAGCTGCCGTCGTTGTTTTTGAAATAGTCGGAAGAGTAGTCCTGTTTTTTGCGGTATGCGAAACGGTTTTCCTTGATATGTTCCACGATATCGTCGCGCAGAGAGGACGGAATGTTGGTGTAGAAGTGGCTCAGACATTCCCTGCCGTCGGACGTGATCGCATATCTGGGCTTGGACTTGCTCTGCGCTACGTTGGTCAGAAAACCGGACGACACGAGCGAGGCGAAACCGTCCTTGCAATCGATGTACGGCAGCCACTCGTTGGACGACGCCATATCGACCACGATATCTTCCTGCATGGGCACTTCGAGCTTGTCGAAGATGAACAGCAGGATAAGCTTGCCGACCATATCCCTGTCCATGGACGTCAGTCGTAGATAAAGGGAGTGATCTCTTTGAGCAGTTCGTCGCAGTCGTCGCTGTTTATCTCGAGCACGACCGGTTTGTTGAGGTCGAGGGAAAAAATGCCGAGAATGGATTTCGCGTCCACAACGTATCTGCCGCTGCGCAGGTCGGTGGGGAAGTCGTACGACGACATAATATTGACGAATTTTTTTACGCTTTCCGTAGTATTCAACAAAATACTGACCGATTTCATATCAGACAAACTCCCGCAACATGATTTTTCACAGATATCATTATAAGTCAAAGTCGGATAAAAATCAATCGCTTTTTACCTGTATTTTACCGAAAATACGCGGCTTCGCGCAAAAAACGCGCGGGCAGTCCCGAACGCGTATTCGCTTGCCATTTCCGCGCGGGTAGTCTATAATATAATAAATAAACGGAGGCAATATGTCCAAAGAATCCGCACAGCAGGCTTACGCCGGACTGGTCAACAGATGCAACAAACTCAAAAAGAGCAAGTTCATACTCTCGGGCGCTCAGATCGCGGGGATATTGAAATATATCGCGGGATCGCCCGATCTGATAGGCTATGTGTCCAAGTGCAACGTAGGAACGGATTACCGCAGGGAACTGCGCGACGCACTCGCGGGCGAGGTGTTCAGAATGCCTTCCGGCAGCAAAGCGGCGGTCGCTCTCGTCACGGGACTGCTGTACGACTTCGACCGCAACGTCATCAGCTTGCATCAGTTCCTGCGAACGTATTTCAAGGCGGACGACATAGACCGTTCGTTCATGCTGTTCTGCAATAAGGTGATCACGCCTTACGTGCTTGCGTTCAAGGGCGTGCTCGAAGGCGGAGAGATGGACGACGACAACCGCGATCCCGATTATGCTGCGCCCGATTCCGTCAAGGAGACGATAGTGCCTTATATCACCACTCTTACCGAAACGGTCGTGTCCGACGCGTCGCTCACCGACGAGGAGAGGGACGATTACGTCACGATGCTGGAAGGACTGTATCTTGCTCTCGAAAGCTCGGGCGTGAAACTGGTCAAAGTCGTCTGGATGGGGCTGAAAGCCGTCATGGGCGATTACAGGAGCGGGGCTTCCTATCTGCGTTCGATCGAGAAGATAATGCGCAATTACGCGATGCTTTGAGCCGCGTCTGCGGCGGTTAGCGCCGTCCGCGCGCGGTTTTTCGTATATTTTTTTCGTAAAAACCGTTTCCGTACGCGGGAAAAGGCGTTTTGCCGTCGTATAATATAAATGAGGGTATATGAAGGAACAGGATTTTTCCGAATGGATAGACCGTCTGAAATCCCGTATAGGGATAGTGGATCTGGTCGGCAGTTACGTCAGGCTCGACCATAAAGGGTCGAGATACTGGGCGTGCTGTCCTTTCCATCACGAAAAAACTCCGTCTTTCACCGTCGACGAACAACGCAATATGTTTTATTGTTACGGCTGTCACGTCGGGGGCGACGTCATCAGGTTCGTCATGGACATCGAGAACGTAGATTTCATGAACGCCTGCAAACTGCTCGCGCAGAGAGCGGGCATGGAGATGCCCGAGTTCAAGTCCCGCGGCAAGGGCGGAGAGAGCCTCGCGAAAAAGAAAGAAAGACTGTACGGCATGACGGTCGAGGCGGCGAGGTTTTACCGCGCATGTTTCGAGAGCGACGAAGGAAAGGCCGCGCGGGAGTATCTTGCGGGCAGAGGGATAAGTCCCGCCACGGCAAAGGCTTTCGGTTTGGGCTATTCGCCGGGATACCGTCAGCTGGTCGCAAAGCTGAAAAGCCTCGGATATCTCGAGATAGAGATGATAGAGGCGGGGCTCGTCGATCAGAAAGACGGCGAGGTCTACGACGCAATGGCGGGCAGGCTCATCGTCCCTATCATAGACGGCATGAAGCGCGTTATAGCGTTCGGAGGCAGGGTCCTAGTCAAGGACAAGCTCCCCAAATACAAGAACACCCGCGACACGGTGCTGTTCGACAAGTCCAACGAGCTTTTCGGACAGGATACGGTCAAAAAACTGCGCATGAAGCAGGCGGTGAACGACCTCATAGTCGTCGAAGGATATATGGACGTGATCTCGCTCTACCAGGCGGGAATTAAAAACGCCGTCGCGTCTATGGGTACGGCTCTGACGCAGAAGCAGGCGGCGATCCTGAAGAGGTACTGCGACAAGGTCTACATCTGTTACGACGGCGACGCGGCGGGCAAAAAAGCCACCGTGCGCGGACTGGATATCCTGTACTCTCAGGGACTTGACGTACGCGTGGTGTCGCTGCCCGAAGGACTCGATCCCGACGAATACGTGCGCAAGTACGGCGCCGAGGGATACGTTGCGGAACTCGCGAAGGCAAAGCCGCTGTTCGAATTCAAACTCTGCGATCTCGCGCAGAAATTCGACATGACGGTGGCGGACGACCGCGGCAAGTACGTGGTCGAGGCGGTCGAGATACTGCGGCAGCTCAAAAATCCCGCGCAGATAGACGCGTACATACCGTTGGTATCCTCGCTGAGCGGACTTTCCGCGGAAACGGTCAGACGACAGCTGATGAGCGGAGGCGATTTCGCCGCGACCGCGGAGGTAAAGCGCGTGCCTTCCGGCAGAAAGAACGGGATATATTACAAGGCGATGCGATTCGTGCTGTACGCTCTGTGCGGAGGGGTGCCGGGGCTGAAATTCGACAGGGACATATCTCTGTACGTCGAGGATCCCGATCACGCCCGCATTTACGACGAGATAAGGAATTCGGGTTCGGAGATGACTTTGGACGATCTGTCTGCGGAGGCAAAGACCAATCCCGAAGCGACGCCGATACTCGAAGAGGGTCGAAAGGTGTCGGAGGACGTCGCAAAGGAATACTTCGCCGACTGCGTGGACAAGCTCGCCGCGCTGTACGCGAAGAAGGAGCGCAAAGCGCTGTTGGACAGTTTCCGATCCGAAACGGACGAAGAAGAAAGACAGGCGATACTCGCGCGGCTCGAAATGACCAAGAGAAATTGATCCGCGCCGCAGCGGGTCCGATATAAAAGAAGGAGAAACAAATGGACGAGAACGAAAAGAAAGAAGAGAAAAAATCGGCGAGAGAGGAAAAACTCGACGCCGAGGTCGCCAAGCTCATTGCGGGAGCCAAAGGCGGCAGGCTGACCGAAGACGAGATCAACGAGAAGCTGATGAGATTCGATCTCGACGTAAATGAGATGGAGAACGTCTTTACCAGGATAAAACAGGCGGGCGTGTCCATCGAAAGCGCGGAGCTCGACGAAAAGATCGCTCTCGAAGCTCTCGACGGCGCGACGGACGATTCGGTCAAGATGTATCTCAAAGACATCGGACAGGTCCCGCTTTTGTCGGGAGAAGAGGAGAGAGTCCTCGCCGAAAAGATGTCGCAGGGAGATCTCGAAGCGAAAGCGCGCCTCAGCGAAGCCAATCTGCGCCTCGTCGTGTCGATAGCAAAACGCTACGTCGGACGCGGTATGCAGTTGCTCGATCTTATCCAGGAAGGCAATCTCGGTCTGATGAAGGCTGTGGACAAGTTCGACTATACCAAAGGATTCAAGTTCTCTACCTACGCGACGTGGTGGATAAGGCAGTCGATCACAAGAGCAATCGCGGATCAGGCGCGCACCATCCGTATACCGGTACATATGGTCGAGACGATCAACAAGACGGGCAGGGTCGTAAGGCAGCTCATGCAGACTCTGGGCAGAGAGCCGACGCCCGCCGAGATCGCCGCCGAAATGGGCGTGCCCGAGGAAAAGGTCATCGAGATCCAGAAGATAGCGCAGGATCCCGTTTCGCTCGAAACTCCGATCGGCGAGGAAGAAGACAGTCATCTCGGCGATTTCATAGAGGACAATACGGCGGCTTCGCCGGCGGAAAAGGCGGAGGCGAAGATGCTGCGCGAACAGCTGCTGCAAGTGCTCGACACGCTTACTCCGCGCGAGAACGAAGTTCTGCTCATGAGATACGGTCTGCGCGACGGCAGACCCAAGACTCTCGAAGAGGTAGGCAAGGAATTCAACGTCACCCGCGAGAGGATCAGACAGATAGAGGCGAAGGCGCTGCGCAAGCTCCGTCACCCCAACCGCACAAAAAAGCTCAAGGATTATATCGGCAAATAACGTGAAAGGCCTTGGCAGACGTCTGAGCGCGGCGCTCGCGCTGATAGAGTGCGATACGCTCGCCGACGTGGGCTGCGACCACGGCAAGGCGGGGATAGCCGCGATACGTACGGGCAGGGCGAAAAGGCTGATCCTGTCCGACATAAGCGAGAAAAGCCTGTCCAAAGCGCGGGATCTCGCCTCGTATTTCGGGATAGACGCGGACTGCCGCGTCGGCGACGGTATGACCGTGCTGGCTCACGGCGAGGCGGACTGCGTGCTGATCGCGGGCATGGGCGGCAACGAGATCGTCCACATACTGGACGAGGGGCTTGCAAAGTGCGGCAGCTACGTTCTGGTAGCGCACCGCGACGCGCCCAAACTGAGAAAGTATCTTGCCGAAAGAGGCTTTACCCTGACAGCCGATACGGTCGTACGTGAGCGGGACAAATTCTATTCGGTCATCGCCGCCGAAAAGGGAGAGCCGGAAAAGCCCGATCCCGTGAGAGAGCTGCTCGGATCGAACGTGCCTCGGTCGGACGATTGGGAAGCGTACCTGGACTATATCTTCAACAAGTATTCCGCGATAAGGGCGCAGGCAACGGACGCCCCCTCGCGCGAAAAGGCGGAAAAGGTACTCCGCGCGGCGGAGGCGGCAAAGGAGAGATCATGAAAACGATATCCGATCTGTACGAACTCATAGACGGTTTCGCACCGTTTTCCACTCAGCTCGATTTCGACAACAGCGGGCTGTGCGTAGGCGATCCCTCCGCCCAGGTCGAGGGGATACTTCTGACCACCGACGTCACTCCGGAGGTCGTCGACGAAGCTGTCGAGAAGGATTGTAACGTCATAATAAGTCACCACCCCGTCATCTTCAAGGGCGTCAAAGAGATAGTCGCGGGCAAAGGGATGCTGTACGACGTGATCGCCAAGGCAGTCAAGGCGGACGTAGCGCTGATAGCGGCGCATACCAATCTCGACGACTGCGACGGAGGACTGAACGATTACGTCGCGCAGGAATTGGGCTTGCAGGTCACGGATTCGGGCGAATGTCTGCGTATAGGCGAATTGGAGACGGACGCGACTGTCACTCTCGGCGAATACGCCGCGTTCGTCGCGGACAAGCTGGGCGATCCCACCGTGAGATACGTCGGAGACGACGACAAAATAATACAGACCGTCGCCGTCGGCACGGGAGCGGGCGGCAGGGACGAAAAACTGATCGCCGCACTTGCGGAAAAGGGCGTGGACGCGTTCGTGACGGCGGAGGTCAAACACAGCGTGGCTCTGGAAGCGAAAGCCGCCGGAGTGGGCATAATAGAGTGCACGCACCACGCGACCGAAAAGTGCGCCTGCGCCGTACTCGGCGAGCTGCTCGATTCGGTCGGATACGAATATTTCATAAGCGAAAAAGACGAAGATCCGTACAAACCGGTCAAAAATTGAAGGAGAGAATATGGACGTAACTAAAATTTTGGAATACCAGGCGCTCGACGGCGAAAAGGTAAAGATCAACAGAGAACTGAAAAACAGCAAAGAAGCGGCTCAGTATATGCACGCCAACGAGGCGATGAAACAGGCTATCGAAAACGTCGCCAAAAAGAGCACGCGCGCGGCGCAGCTCTTCGCCAAGGCGGAACTGCTGATGAAACAGTACGAGGACGCTTGCAGGGAGTTCGACGATCTCTCCGGTGAGATAGACGGTATAGGCGACGACCTCAAACGCGCGGAGTTTTATGAGAAAACGCTGACCAAACTGGACAATATCATGGAGCAGATAGAAAGAGAGACCCAGGAGGCGCTCTCCGAGCTCACGCGGATAGAAAAAGAGGGCGGCGCCGAGATCGATACCGCCAACAAGAACGCGTCGTGGGCAAAGAAATACATGGAGGACGTCAATAAGCTCAAACAGCGTTACGCGGGCGAGCTGGACGCCATAAACGCCAAACAGAAGGCTCTCGAAGAGAGCATAGATCCCGCGTTGCTGAACGTATATCGGAACGCCCGCAAACAGGTCAAATATCCGCCGATCGTCAAGCTGCGCGACGGAAAGCTGTGCGGAGCGTGCGGGATAGAGCTGTCCGGCGCGGAGCTGGGCAAACTCAAGGACGGTGAAGCGTTCGTCAACTGTCCGACCTGCGGCAGACTGGTCTACAAACCCGAAGAATGAAAAAAAACGGAAAAAAGAACGAAAAAGCCGCGATAGCGGTTGCGCTTGCGGTCGCCGTCGTCCTCATAGCGGTCCCGCTGATCGTCCTCGAAACTGCGGACAAGGACGCGATAGCCGATTTCGAAGCTTCGCTCATAATAATCGCCGTCGTCGGGGTCGCGGTATTCGGATTCGCGCTGCTCGCGCTCGGCAAATATATCCGCAAGCGCACGGCGCTCGCTTCGGGCAGACGCGTCATCGCGAAATACGTAGGGTGCGAGTGCAAGGCGTCCACGTCGTCGAAAGAGTTCTACTCGGTCACGTATTCGTACGACGACGGCGGAGAGGAACAGACCTGCACAAGCTCTCCCGTCTACACATGGGACCAGGCGCTCGCGCTGAAATTCGAGGAAAACTTCGAGATAGCGGTCTACGGCAAAAGCAGTTTCGTCACCGCCGATCTGTCGGCGCTGGTCGTCAAGCATATGGAAAAAATAGGAGAATACAAGTCGGCGTATATGCAGGCTTTCAGAGAATACCATTCGGGGAAATGACGGGCGGCGCGCATAGCGCCGTTTTTTTCGGGGAGAGATAAGTGAATATAGACTGGAATACTTCCGAATACGCGAAAAAGTGCGCTTTCGTAGGCGAACACGGCAAGGGACTCGTCGGTCTTCTGACGGTCGCCAAGGGGTCGCGCGTGCTCGATCTCGGCTGCGGCAGAGGAGAGCTTACCGCATATCTCAGGTCGCTCGGCTGGGACGCCGAGGGAATGGACGCGTCCGCCTCTCAGCTTGCCGACGCCAGAGCGGCATATCCGGAGATAAAGTTTTTCGAAGGCGACATAACCTCTTTCCGCGTCGGGAAGCCGTACGCCGCGGTATTCTCCAACGCCGTACTGCATTGGATCGACGAGGAAGACCAGCCCGCCGCGCTCGCCGGTATACGCGCCGCGCTCGAAGACGGCGGCGAATTCGTGTTCGAGATGGGAGGAAAAGGCAACGGCGACGTGATACATACCGCGCTGCGCGAAGAGATAATGCGCCGCCGCGCGCCGTATTCGCACAGATTTTTCTTTCCGGACGCGGAGCAATATTCGGCTTTGCTGGAAAGAGCGGGGTTTAAGGTCGAGTTCGCTTCGCTGTTCGACCGTCCGACGCCTCTTTCGGGCGAGAACGGCGTCGCCGACTGGATATGTATCTTTGCGAAAAACGAACTTGCCGGGCTTCCCGAAGAGGAGAGGCGCGACGCGGCGCTCGCCGCGCAGGAGAAGTGCAGGGACAAACTGTTCCGCGACGGAGTATGGGTAGCCGACTACGTGCGGCTGAGGATGAAGGCGACAGCCGGGCGTTGAAGCGTACGCAAAACCGCGCGCCGGCGGACGAATGCTCTTGGGCGCGGTTTTTGCGCGCGCCGCGCGCTATATGTAAAAAACGGGGACGATAACACTTGACTTTGCGAGGATACTGTAATATATTATTTATAATAATTTATCGGTGAGAGGAACAAGTTCAACATGAAGATAAACGGCTCTCAGATCTTAATAGAAACGCTGCTCGAGCAGGGCGTGGACACGGTGTTCGGATATCCGGGCGGCGCGATCCTCAATATCTACGACGCTCTGTACAAGAACAGCGACAGGATAAGACATATCATCACGGCGCACGAGCAGGGAGCGGCTCATGCCGCGGACGGCTATGCGCGCGCCACAGGCAAGACGGGCGTGGTCATGGCGACGTCCGGTCCCGGAGCGACCAACCTCGTCACGGGCATTGCGACCGCGTTCATGGACAGCGTGCCGATGGTCGCCATCACCGCCAACGTGTCCAACAATCTCATCGGACTGGACAGCTTTCAGGAAGTATATATTGCGGGCATCACCATGCCCATCACCAAGCACAATTTCGTAGTGCGCAAGGTGGAGGAACTCGCCGATACCGTGCGCAAGGCGTTCAGGATAGCGGGCAGCGGCAGACCCGGCCCCGTCCTCATAGACATCACCAAGGACGTGACGAGCGCGGAGTGCGAATTCGTGCCGCAGCCGAAAGTCGAACCCGTCAAGCCTCCCGCGCCCGACGGAAAAGTTCTCGCCGAGATCGCGGCTATGATCGCCGAGGCGGAGCGTCCCGCGATACTCGTCGGAGGAGGAGTCCAGACCAGCGGAGCTTCCCGCGAAGTCGCCGAACTCGTCAAGAAAGCGGATATCCCGGTCACGCACACGCTCATGGCTTCCGGCGTTCTCAGCTACGGCGAAGAACACAACCTCGGCATGGTCGGTATGCACGGCAATCTGAGCGCGGGCAAAATGATCGCGAACTGCGACCTGCTGCTCGCCGTGGGCACGCGTTTTTCCGACAGAGTCGCGACGGACAAGACCAGATTCGCGCAAAAGAGCAAGGTCGTCCATATCGATATAGACGCCGCGGAGATCAACAAAAACATACAGACCAAGCTGTCCGTCATAGGCGACGTGAAAGAAGTGCTCGCCGCATTGCTTCCGCTCGTTGCCGAGCAGAAGCGCCCCGAATGGATGGCAAAGGTCGCCGAGTGGAAGACGAAGGATTACAAGCCCGCGGACAAGCCCGGCGTATTGCGCCCCCACCAGATAATGGAAGTCGTGTCCGACGCTTTGGGCGAGGACGGCATAATCGCGACCGACGTGGGTCAGCATCAGATGTGGGCAGCACAGTATTGCGGACGCATCAAACCGCGCCACTTCATCACTTCGGGAGGTCTGGGCACGATGGGCTTCGGTTTCGGAGCCGCTATGGGAGCGCAGGTCGCCATGCCCGATAACAGGGTGGTGATGATCACAGGCGACGGCTCTTTCCATATGAACATGAACGAGATGTGCACCGCGGTGTCGTTCGGACTGCCGATCGTCGTCGTGGTCATGAACAATCACGTGCTCGGCATGGTCAGACAGTGGCAGACGCTCTTTTACGAAAAGAGATATTCGGCGACGACGCTCGACCGTAAGACCGATTACGTCAAACTCGCCGACGCGTTCGGAGGACTCGGTTTCAGGGCGACGACCAAGGACGAGTTCGCTCAGGTGTTCGCCGAGGCTCTCGCGAGCGGCAGACCGTGCATAATCGACGCGGTCATCGACAGGGACGAAAGAGTTCTTCCGATGATAGCGCCCGGCTGTACGATCGACGACATAATAATGTAAATCATATAGATTGTATTTTATTGGAGGATACAAAAATGATCAAGAAGTATTACGATTGCGATTGCGATCTCAAAATGCTCGACGGCAAAACGGTAGCCATAATGGGCTTCGGCTCGCAGGGTCACGCTCATGCGGAGAACCTTAAAGACAGCGGAGTCAAAGTCATAGTCGGTCTCAGACCGGGCAGCAGACACGAGAAGAAGGCGAAGGATTACGGCCTCGAAGTCATGCCCGTCGCCGAAGCCGCGAAGAAGGCGGACATCGTCATGATGCTCGTCCCCGACGAGATCTGCGCCGATATATACGATGCGGAAGTCGCGCCGTACATGACCGCAGGAAAGGTGCTCATGTTCGCGCACGGACTCAACATACACTTCAAGCTCATCAAGCCGAGCAAGGACATCGACGTCATCATGGTCGCCCCCAAGGGCCCCGGTCATACCGTCAGAAGCCAGTACGTCGAGGGCAAGGGCGTTCCGTCGCTCATCGCGGTGTATCAGGACGCTTCCGGTAAGGCGAAGGATTACGCTCTCGCTTATGCAAGCGGCATCGGCGCCGGCAGAGCGGGTATCCTCGAGACCACGTTCAGAGAGGAGACCGAGACCGACCTGTTCGGCGAACAGTGCGTACTGTGCGGCGGCGTGACCGAGCTGATGAAAGCGGGCTTCGAAACGTTGGTCGGCGCGGGTTACGCTCCCGAGATGGCGTATTTCGAGTGCATCCACGAGATGAAGCTGATCGTCGATCTTATCAACAACGGAGGTTTCTCGATGATGAGATACAGCATCTCCAATACCGCAGAATACGGCGATTACAGGACCGGTAAGAGACTTATCACCGACGAGACCCGCAAGGAGATGAGAAAGGTCCTCCGCGAGATCCAGGACGGTACTTTCGTCAGCGAATGGATGACCGAAAACAAGAGCGGCAAGTGCGCGAAATTCCTCGCGACCAGAGCGCTCGAAGCCGAGCATCCGCTCGAAAAGGTCGGCGCGGAACTGCGCCAGATGATGAGCTGGCTCAAAAAGTGAGTTTTGCTCTTCGTTCATAAAGTAAACGACGCGGGTCGCTTTGCGCAAGCAGGGCGACTCGTGCGATAGGACGGGATTATGGAATTACGCAGCAGATATTTGACAGACAAGGCGGAGACCGCTCCGCAGAGATCGCTGCTTTATGCGTGCGGCTTCACCAAAGAGGAACTCGACAGACCTCTCATAGGCGTCGTGTCGGCGTACAGCGAGATCGTCCCCGGACATATCCACCTCGACAAGCTGACCGAGGCGGTCAAGGCGGGCGTAAGGCTTGCGGGAGGCACTCCCGTGACCGTACCGTCGATAGGCGTGTGCGACGGCATAGCGATGGGACACGACGGCATGCACTATTCGCTGCCTTCGCGCGAACTCATCGCCGACAGCGTGGAGACGATGATCACCGCGCATATGTTCGACGGCGTCGTGCTCGTCCCCAACTGCGACAAGATCGTTCCCGGCATGGTCATGGCGGCGGTCAGGATGGATATCCCCGCGGTAGTGGTCAGCGGAGGTCCGATGCTTGCGGGCGTTGTCGGAGGCTGCGAAGTCTCTCTGTCCAAAATGTTCGAGGCGGTCGGCGCTTACAAGGCGAATATGATCGACGAAAAGGGGCTTGACGAGTATGAGCACAAGTGCTGTCCTTCGTGCGGTTCGTGCAGCGGTATGTATACCGCCAACAGCATGAACTGTCTGTGCGAGGCGATAGGCATAGCTCTGCCCGGCAACGGCACCATACCCGCTGTAATGAGCGCGAGAGTCGCGCTTGCCAAGCACGCGGGCATGGCGATCATGGATCTGGTCAAAAACGGCGTCACGGCACGCAAGATAATAAACGAAAGATCGATAGCCAACGCGCTGCGCTGCGACATGGCGCTCGGCTGTTCGTCCAACAGCGTGCTGCATCTGCTTGCGATAGCGAACGAGGCGGGCGTAAAACTCGACCTCGACATATTCAACAAATTCAGCGATACCACTCCCAATCTGTGTCATCTCGCTCCCGCGGGTCCCACGCATATGCAGGATCTGTACGCGGCGGGAGGCGTGCAGGCGGTCATCTCCGAACTCGCCAAGAAAGGTCTGATCGATCTCGACGCCATTACCGCTACGGGCAAGACTGTGGGAGAAAACATAAAGGGCGTGAAGGTCCTCGACCACAAGATAATAAGACCGATCGACGATCCGTACAGCGAAACGGGCGGCATTGCGGTGCTGTGGGGCAACGTGGCGAAAAACGGCTGCGTGGTCAAACGCAGCGCGGTCGCTCCCGAAATGCTCGTGCATACGGGCCCCGCGCGAGTCTTCGACAGCGAGGACGAAGCGATCGCCGCGATATACGGTCGGAAGATCAAAGACGGCGACGTCGTCGTCATCAGATACGAAGGCCCCAAGGGCGGACCCGGTATGCGGGAGATGCTCAATCCCACTTCGGCGCTTGCAGGCATGAAGCTGGACAAGAGCGTCGCGCTGATCACCGACGGCAGGTTCTCCGGAGCGAGCCGCGGCGCGTCGATAGGGCACGTTTGCCCCGAGGCGGCTCAGGGGGGAGAGATAGGATTGCTGCGCGACGGCGACGTCATCGACATCGATATCCCGTCGCATTCCCTCAACGCCCGCGTGAGCGCCGATGAATTCGAGAAGAGAAGAAAAGAACAGGTCATGCCTCAGCCCAAATTCAAGAGCGGATGGCTCGCCAGATATGCAAGACTGGTAACAAGCGCCGACAAAGGCGCGGTGCTCGGGTGAGGTGAGCTATGCTTACGTTGGATAAAATATATCATGCGGCGTTCGTCCTCAAAGAGGCTATACGTCAGACGGATATGATCCCTTCGCACAATATAAGAAGCGACGTGGATCTGTATCTCAAGACCGAGAATCTGCAGGTGACCGGTTCGTTCAAGGTCAGAGGCGCTTATTATAAGATATCTCAGCTGTCGGACGAAGAGAAAAAGAGAGGCGTCATAGCCTGCTCTGCGGGCAATCACGCGCAGGGCGTGGCGCTCGCGGCGACAAAAAACGGGATCAAGTCCCTTATCTGCCTGCCCGACGTCGCTCCGATATCCAAGATAGAGGCGACCAAACGCCTCGGCGCAGAGATATGCCTGGTCAAGGGCGTTTACGACGACGCGTACAACAAGGCGTTGGAATTGCAGAAAGAACACGGCTATACGTTCATCCATCCGTTCGACGACTACGACGTGATAGCGGGACAGGGTACGATCGGTCTCGAAATACTCGATCAGCTTCCCGACGTGGATGCCGTTGTCGTGCCGATAGGCGGCGGCGGATTGATAAGCGGAGTCGCATATGCGGTAAAGAGCCTCAAACCCGAATGTAAGGTCTACGGCGTTCAGGCGTCCGGCGCGCCCAGTATGCTCAACTCCGTACACGATCACAAGATAGAAAGACTGGACAGCGTTTCCACGATAGCCGACGGCATCGCCGTAAAAGAGCCGGGACCGCATACGTTCGAATGCTGCTCCAAATACGTGGACGGCATCGTGTCGGTGACCGACGACGAAATATCCGCGGCGATACTCGCTCTGATCGAACAGCACAAGCTGGTCACCGAAGGCGCTGGCGCAGTAGGAGTGGCGGCGGTCATGTTCGGAAAACTGCCCGTCGAGGGCAAAAAAGTGTGCTGTCTGCTGTCGGGCGGCAATATCGACGTCAATATCCTTTCGCGCGTCATAGAGCGCGGACTTCTTATGAGCGGCAGATCCGCTCTGATAACCGTCGAATTGCTGGATAAACCCGGGCAGTTGCGCGACGTTTCCGCGACCATAGCGGAGCAGGGCGGCAACGTCGTGTCCGTCCACTACGAGCGCGCCAACGAAGGCAGCGACATCAACGGATGCTTCCTGCGTATCCAGATCGAAACGCGCAATCACGATCATATCGTCAAGATAAGAAAAGCCCTTGCGGACAAGGGATTCAAGCTCGTCTGAGAGTGAGGAGAAGAATATGAAGATAATCAGCACAGAAAAGGCGCCTGCGGCGATCGGACCTTATTCGCAGGCGGTGATAAGCGGTGGCGTAGTCTATACGTCGGGGCAGATCGCGATAGATCCGTCAAACGGAGCGATAGTCGCGGGCGGCATAGAAGAGCAGACCGAACGCGTATGCCGCAACGTCGAGGCGCTGTTGGAAGCGGCGGGGACGGATATTTCCAAGGTCGTCAAGACTGTCTGTTTCCTCGCCGACATGAGCGATTTTGCGGCGTTCAACGCAGTCTACGAAAAGCACTTCGTTTCCAAGCCCGCGCGCTCGTGCGTAGCCGTAAAAACGCTTCCCAAAAACGTGCTTGTCGAGATAGACACCGTGTGCGAACTGTAACGACAGAGAAAATCATCTCCGCCCTTTACCGGGCGGAATTTTTTACGCATTTTGCGTGCGGCGGCGCCGCGATCGCGGTTGATACGGAGCTCTACGAAAGCGTAACGTTGTGAATTGCGCGGCGCAACTTCGCGGGAGGATAAAAAGAGCCATGCGTAAAGATCGTAAAGATAAGGCTTCGCGCCTTCATAAGGGAAAACCCCGACGCACAACGCGTCGGGGCGCTTTACTCCCTTCTGTTCCCTTCCGTATAATACTACCCGCGAAAAGAGGTTTTGTCCACCGCAAAATTAAAAAAGATAAAAATTTTTCGGTAAGCCGGCGTTTTGACGCCTCCGCCGGGACTTTATGCGCGGAGGACGGAGCGGAATATCGGCAAGATCCGACTTCGGCGTCCCGACTTGCCGAGCGAGCGTGGCGCGGCGTCAAAGACGGGACTCGACTTGCAAAAGCGGGAGAGGGGGGCGGATCGGAGCGCCTTTCCGTATCGAGCGCTTTCATACGTGACGGCGTCCGAATTTTCGCGCAAACAAAAGACCGCGGGGCGTCCCGCGGTCTTGGTGCGGCATCGCGCCGGCTTTTATTTTTCAGATCCGTCTTTCGCGTCGTCCTCGGTCGTCATGACTTCGTCGGAGGCGTCGCTTTCGGGAACGTCTGTCCGAGCAGGTTCGGCGGCGTCGGTCTCGGGAACTTCGTCCATGCTTCCGATATAGGGGATATCCGACCCCTTGACTCCGTCGCTCGGTTCGCTGTCGATCACGACCGTTTCGCCTCCTGCGCCCGCCGCGGACATCGCGAGTTTTTTTGCCGCCAGTTTTGCCTGGCGCTTTTTCTCGTAGATGGGGACGTTGTCCTTGCCCTCGTCGGGATCGCCTTTACCTTTCTTGATATAGTACGCGCGCGTTACGCGTTCTTTAAGGTTGAGTATCGACGGCAGCAGCGTGAATACGAGTATCAGAGAGAAGCAGGTGCCTATCGCTATCAGCTTGGTGATCTGTCCTACGATCGGGTTGGTGGTCACAAGATGCACAGCCGCGCATACGCAGATCAATATGCTCGCCGACGTGATGACGCTGGGCGCCGCACGGTGAACGGCGTTCTTGACGGCGACGACTCCGGCGCAGTTCTCTTTTTCCTCATAATATTTGGAGGTGAACAGTATCGCGTAGTCGACCGTCGCGCCGAGCTGTATCGCGCTGACTATCAGATAAGCCATGAAGTTTATCTTTTCGCCTATCAGATACACGAGCGTGAGGTTGGCGAATATACCCGTTTCGATGACCAGCAACAGTACCACCGACATGATCGGTTTGCGGAAGGTGAGCAGCAGTACGAGGAAGACTATGACCGCGCTCAGGATATTGACGAGTACGAAGTCGTCCGGTGTGACCGTGAACAGATCGTAAGCGCCCTGAGCAAGACCCGTTACGTAGACTTCGCCTAACGTATCGTCCGCGATATCGCGTATGCGCAGCATCGTGTTGTAGCTCTCTATATCTTCGGGGTCGCCTTCGAGAGTGATCGTGTAGAGCATATAGTTCTGCGCTTCGGGATCGCTCACGTTGGATATGAAGCTGGAATAAAGCTGCGCTTCGACGGCGTTCTTTATTGTGTTGCCGCCCAGTCCGCTGAAACTGCTTATCGCTTCGGAGAGGTTGGGACCGACCAGTTCGGCAAGAGAGAATACGTCGGTCACGGGGTTGTAGTTGTTGCCGTCCTCTCTGGACGGGGTGCCGTTTACGAATCCCGCGGACGGAGCGGTGGGATCGCTCACGCCGATCTGCTTTATCTTCTCAATGAATTCGTAATGCGAAGACATATCGAGATTGTCGGGGTTGTCGTAGTCGAACGGTATGACCAGTATCAGCTGGTTCGCCACGCCTTCGACTTCACGCTGGGCGAGGCTCTTTTCCTCTTCCGGCGTTTCGTTGACAAAGGTGATATAGTTGAGCGGAACGAGGTTCTGGAAATAAGCGCTCGGGATCGCGATCGCTATACAGAGGACGAGTACGAACACGGAGACCCATTTTTTGGTTATCGTCTTGCCGACGAAGTTGAGTCTCGGGGTGACTATCCACTGGTGTTTGGTCTTATCGATCCACTTGTTGAGCAGCATGATGAGGATCGGCTGTATGAATATGACCGCGAGCAACGACAATATAACGCCCTTTGCCAGCACGAAACCGAGGTCGTAACCTATGCCGTAGTTCATGAAGAACAGCGCGACGAAGCCGCCGACCGTGGTCAGAGCGCTCGCGAGGATGGATTTGAGCGTCTTGGGCATCGCGTGCATGAGCGCGACTTTGGGATCCTTGAGTACGCGCATCTCTTCGTGGTAGGAGTGCATCAGGAATATCGAGTAGTCCATCGCGACCGCGAGCTGCAAGATGATCGCGCACGAAGAAGTTATCGTCGATATGGTGCCGACAGGGTTGCCCGCGATGACGTTGGAGCCCATGTTGAGCAATATCGATATGCCGAGCGTGGCAAGGAAGATGAGAGGCTCGAGATAGCTCTGCGAGGTGAGCAGAAGTATCACGAATACGACCGCGACGGCGATGGCAACGAATTTGGGCATATCGTTGAGCGAGCTGTCCACGAGTATACGCGCGTTCTGCGCCATACCGGTGATGTAATAGCCCATCGAAGGATCGTCGATCTGCGTCACGGTGCCGTCGTCGATGCGCGTCTGCAACAGGTCGTATATATGCGATTCTATCGCGTCGAGAGCAGCTATGACTGCGTCGTTGGAACCGCTTTGCGAGAAGTACACGTTGAGTATGTAAGTGGTGTCGCCGTCGGTCTCCTTGACGAACTTGTCCGTGACCTTCTCCTGAAGGGCGTCGAGATCGCCGAGCGCGGAGGTTATGAGCTCCTGGCTCAGACCGGCCGCGTTGGCGAGATAGGACTGCAGTTCGCCGCCGTCCATAAGTCTGTCGAACGTACCTATCCAAACGACGTCTTTCGCAAGAAGGTTCTTGCCCTCGACCTCGATATTTATCAGTTCTGTATCGTTATTGATATAGTCGACTATCGTCTGAACATCATCTCTGCCGAGGTAGGAGATGCCGAAAGTCGTGTCGCCCACGATCCCGTATTGTTCGGCGAGATATTGCTTGCCGATGACGGTATTGGAGTCTTCGTCGAGATAGGACAACACGTCGCTTTCCTTTTCGGTAAAGATCCAACCGACTACGGAAAGAGCCATCAAAAGCACGATCACGCAGAGAATGATCACTTTGTGTTCAAGCAGCCATTTGGTGAATTTTGCCATAACTACTCCTTATCTTTATTATGCGCGAAACATATGTGTATGCGCCCGCATTTTCTTTACGAATACTATAACATAAACGTGAGAAGATTAACAAACGATTAAAGAGTGTTTTTTGATAAGACACACAGAGGGCGCATTTGTCCGTTTAGTATTGCGCGTATAGGAGAATAGTGTGGCATAAGCCGCACGCGTATGCGCCGTTCGGACTGCGGACAAAGAGTTGCCTCGGCGCTCGAACGGTTCTGCCGCGCACGGGGCGGCGTGTTTCCGCAAAGACGGGCTTTAACGCGCATTGCGGGCGGCGAGAAAAAACAATCGGCATAATGTCGAAAAATCTTTGCATTGTCGTCGGTTAAATGCTATAATGGGCGGTATGGAGATCGGAATATCGACCGCCTCCTTTTTTCCGAAGCTGTATACGGAAGAGGCTCTTCCGCACATTGCGGCGCTCGGAGCTAAGGTGTGCGAGGTGTTTTACGCGTCGCGCTGCGAATACGCTCCCGATTTTGCCGACAAGGTCGCAGAGGGGCTGAGCGTATGCGGTCTGAGGGCGCACTCGGTACACGCTCTGACCACGCAGTTCGAGCCCGAGTTGTTCAGCCGCAACGACAGGGCGCTCGGCGACGCCTATGAGGTGTGCGAAGCGCTGCTCGGGTCCGCGAAGCGGATCGGAGCGCATTTCTATACCTTTCACGGTCCGATGATGCTCAAGCGCACCAAGTACGTGTTCGATTACGGTTTCCTTGCGGAAAAGCTCAACGCTCTGTGCGGGGTCGCGCAGAAATACGACGTGCAGGTATGTTACGAAACGGTGCATTGGGCGTATTTCAATACGCCGCGGTATTTTGCGGAGCTTTCGTCGCGCTGTCCTTCGCTCGGCGCCGTGCTGGACGTCAAACAGACGATGCAGACGGGGCTCGGATACGAGCCGTTCCTCGACGCGATAGGCGACAGGCTGCGCACGGTGCATCTGTGCGATTTCGACGCGGACGGAGGACTCAGACTTCCGGGCAGGGGGTCGTTCGATTTCGTCACGCTGTTCAAACGGCTGAAAGACTCGGGTTACGACGGTCCGTGTCTGATGGAAGTATATACGAACAATTACGACAAGGAAGGGGCTCTCAAAGACGCGTTCGATCATCTGCTCGAATGCGAGGCAAAAGCCGTAACGGCTTGAATCTACACGAACAAAATTTTGCAGGGCGTACGCAACGCGCCCGATAAAAAAGGAGAGACATATGCGTTACAACAAGAAGGAACTCAGGCTGCGCGTCGACTTCAACAATATGATGAGCAAGTCCGTCGGTCAGGACGGTTTCACCGACAAACAGCTGCTTGCCGCGTCCGCCGAGGCGGAAAGCGCGTTCGAGAGCGTAAAGGCGGGCAGAGGTAAGGGCATGATGGGCTGGACCGAATTGCCTTACAACCAGGACGAGATCGTGGAAGATATCCTCGCGACCGCGAAATACGTCCGCAAGAATTTCGAATATTTCGTCGTACTCGGCATAGGAGGCAGCGCTCTCGGACCGATAGCCGCGTTCCAGGCGATATGCCATCTGCATTATAACGAACTGCCCAAGCGTAAGCGCAAGGGGCCCAAATTCTACGTTGAGGACAACGTGGATCCCGAGAGAATGGAGGCGCTCTTCGACGTTATCGACGTGGAAAAGACCATGTTCAACGTCGTCACCAAGAGCGGCAGCACGTCCGAGACGATGACCCAGTATCTCATAATCCGCGACGTTCTCGAAAAGAAACTCGGCGATAAGGCGTCCGAACATATCATCGCCACGACGTCCAGGGACAGCGGCAATCTGATAAAGATCGCGCAGAAAGAGGGCTATAAGACCTTCTATATCCCCGACGGAGTGGGCGGAAGATTTTCCGAACTCTGCCCCGTGGGACTGCTTCCCGCGGCGGTCGTCGGTATCGATATCAAGGGTATGCTCGCCGGCGCGAGATATATGGACGAACTTTGCTCGTCGTCCAATCCGAGAAAAAATTCCGCTCTGATGGCGGCGCTCATGCAACATCTCGCCATGAAGAAGGGCAAGAACGTAAGCGTCATGATGCCCTATGCGGACGGGCTCAAATACATGGCGGACTGGTACTGCCAGCTGTGGGGAGAGTCCCTCGGCAAAAACAAAAATCTCGACGGCTCTGCCTGCAACAAGGGGCAGACTCCCGTTAAGGCGCTCGGCGTTACCGATCAGCACAGCCAGGTCCAGCTTTATGCCGAAGGTCCTTTCGATAAGGTGATCACGTTCATAGCTGTGGACAGATACAGGGCTCAGGTCGCTATCCCCGATGGCTGCGAGGAATTCCCCAACGTCAACTTCCTCTGCGGACATACGATGAACGAACTCATCCAGGCGGAGCGCAGAGCGACCGAGTATGCGCTTACCAAAGCGGGCAAACTCAATCATACGATCGTGCTGCCCGAACTCAACGAGTTTACTTTGGGAGAGCTTATCATGTTCTTCGAGCTGGAGACCGCTTACACCGGCGCGCTCATGCAGATCGACACGTTCAACCAGCCGGGAGTGGAAGAGGGCAAAAACGCGACTTATGCGCTGCTCGGCAGACCCGGTTACGACGAGAAGAGAGAAGAGCTCGCGTCCGCTCCGCAGAAACTGAACCGTTACATCATCTGATAATAACGCTCGACACGTAAATTTGCGCGGTTTTGCCGACGGGCAAAGCCGCGTATTTTTATAGCATACAGCTTCGCCGCTGCCGCAGAACGGCGGTTTTGACGAAAAGCCGAAACGACGGACGATCGGACGTTTTGTCCGAATAAAAATCATTTTCAGCCTTTGTCTGCAATTTGAACGATCGCAAAATTGTTCAAAAAACGTAAAAATTTTTATTTCGCGGAAATCTCAAAATATAGAAAAAGCCGACGGTTTTTAAAATCGGCTTTTTGCAACGGTCATGCGGGATA
>ERZ1090861.107-NODE-107-length-54194-cov-12.244131_pt1 | contig 54194 bp, 36 predicted proteins | sample MGYA00478482_ERZ1090861 | MGnify/ENA primary metagenome ERZ1090861 (study PRJEB33644, sample SAMEA5815744) | chicken gut metagenome | biome: Chicken; feature: Gastrointestinal Tract; material: Caecum | place: Ireland | collected 2019-01-01 | study: A study of the... | reverse complement strand
TGCCGTCTCCGCCGTTAAAGCACCCCTTTCTTTTTTGGTTTATGAGGATCTGCGACGGGAATTTCCGGACTGAGGAACAGAAAAACGGAAGTCCGGAGAGTTTTTGGATGCGCCTTTCAGAAGAGGGGGACAGGGAATTCTGATGACTTTGGAATGAGTTTAGAAAAATAGGAACCTGAGAATCAGCGTTGCAAGATAAGGCGTCAGTCTCAGGCTGTCGCCGGTCTGTACCGCTGTCTGTTCCTCCGGATTTGCCGTACCTGCTCCGTCTCCCTGACCTCCATCTGACGGTAAAGACGGATCTGCGGGGCCGGTCGGATCCGCCGGGTCACTCGGGCTGCCCGGATCTGTCGGATCACTCGGGTCGCTCGGATCACCTGGGTCACTCGGTTCTGTCGGATCCTCCTTCTCTTCCACCGTCACTGTGAAAGAAGTATCCAGCTCACCGTAAGATACGGTAATGATCTTTTCTCCCGCCGTTTCAGAGTCAAAGCCGCTGATCTCTGCATCTGACGTCACATCTTTCGTTGTGCCGTCTGAATATATAGCTGTTACCTGCAGACCTGTCAGGTCCAGTTCCTCTCCGATTTCATACACTGTTTTCTCCGGCGCTGTTACCTGCAGCTCTGTCAACTCCGGTTCCTCCGGCTCTTCTTCCGCTTTTACGGTCACAGTAATCTCTACCTCAAAGGTTCCTACTGTACCTTTCACTGTAAATGTGCCTGCCTGCGCATAGTTTTCTTCCGGAATATCTTCCCACACAATGGGTTCTGTACCGTTCGTACCATCCGCATATGTAACATTGGCTTTTTCCGGGAGGACAGGCGCCACACCTGCGGTTGTCTCCACGTCTTCAGGATCTGACACTGTCTGAATCTCCCGTACCGGCTCTTCTCCATTGGAGAGCATGGTAATTTCAGATGCTGACAGCGCTCTGTTATAAATCCGGAAATCATCCATACTGCCCTGGAAATAGCTGTCTGCAGTATAATGTGATTTTCCGAGCAGATTGCTGGTCATATTCGAAATCAGCATAGGCACAAACTGGAAATCAGATGCTGTGCCGACTTCTTCACCATTAAGATATAAGGACGCAGTCACGCCGTTTATAACTACAGCAAGATGCTGCCACTGTCCTGTCTGAAGTATGGCGCCGGCATTGATCTGAGAACTGTCGCCTGTTTCAAACGCAAGTCTCATATTATTATTTCCACTGTTTACAGTAAGAAACAGATTCGGATACGGCGGATCCAGCTCTGAACCAAAGTCAAAGATTCTCGCCCAGTTTCCGAGAGACTCCGGTTTCACCCAAGTGGAAATCGTCATATTATGAAGACCGTAAATCACATCATCCGGCATCTCCACATAACCGTCTGTCCCGTTAAAATATGCAGAACTTCCAAGTACACCGTCCTCCTGTACAGACATTCCTCCCACAAAGGCTGCGTCATGTCCGTTTCCGGATATATCTTTTACAACAGTTCCTTCTATTGCATCAAAATCATAGTGCACTACCGGTGTAGATTGTTCTACCGGTACTTCCTGTTCGCCCCGGGATGTCGTCATTATTACCCGATATCCCGCGCCCAGAATGCGATCATCCTGGAATTCCACTTTTTCTTCCGTCTGAACCGGTTTGTCTGCCTCCGGTTTCAATACGCTTGTCGCGCTGACAATCGCAATATCCGAGCCATATGCTTCCTGTGACTCTTCCTCCGACATAAATGCAGCCGCAATGGCATAAACCATAGGTCCTTTTTTCATCGCCCACAGGCCGTCATTGGAATTGTCGCCCTCGACCCATGTCAGTTCAGAAGGATACGTGATCTCAATTCTGTCTCCGGCATTTACGGTTACGGCAATATAACTTCCGGCTGTCACTGCGTCAACAGCTTCACCGTTGATCTTAACTGCCGGATCTTTTACCCAGTCCGGCACACGGATATTAAGTACTGTAGCTGCCGAAGCATTTGTCACTTCCAGAACAATCTCATCAGTTTCCGGATAATCCGTTGTCTGTTTCAGATGGATTGTGTTTCCGTTTTCCAGAGTAATATTTACTTCACTTTCAATGAACTGATTTACATATACTTCTGAATCTGATTTTGAATAAATATAGTACGGTACATAAGACTGCATTCTCATACCTGAGGAAGAACAGCAGTCCGGGCCGGTGAAGAATCGGTCCGTCGTACCGTTCAGCGGTCTGTGATAACTGTAGCCGTCCCCTTCGATCGTGGACGTAGCAAACATATGGTTAAAGATAACATCTTCCACTGTCTGCTGATATGCCGCGTCTCCTGTCAGTTCAAAAAGATTATTATTCAGAAGCGTCCAGGAATTGGTCGCGCATGTTTCGCCCACATTTCCGGTATTTGGAAGATTATGTCCTGCCTCATAGTGTTCTCCGACAGACACCGTGCCGGTAATATACTTCTGTCTGGATGAGATATCTTCCCACGCGCCGACCACTTTATCCAGATATGCACTGTCTCCGGTCTCCTGATATTTTTTCAGGAATCCCAGGAAATTCATCTGGAATGTATGGGCATGTACATAATGCTGGATTTCATTGATTCCCATCTCGCCGGACGCGACTTTATCCAGATCTGCGTAGGGAGTGTCTCCATATCCGCCATAGCTGGAGGCCCATTTTTTTATATGATTTTTTCCTCTTCCGGCTGAAGATCATATCCGAAGATGTCCGTCCATGCAAGCATGACAGCTGCCTGCATGGTGTATCATACACAAAACCGCCGGTCATCCCTGACCGACGGCTTTGATTCTTGCTGCTTATGCGAATAAATATCAGATTTTAAATATTTTTCCCTCTGTTTCGGCGATCCTGATTTTTCCCTGTTTCAGAAGCCTTCCTACGCCTCTTTTGAACGCCGCCTTGCTGACTCCGAATTCCTGCCGGATTTCCTCCGGATCAGATTTGTCTGTAAACGGCAGCATGCCGCCGTTTGCCTCAAGTTTTTTCAGAATCATCTGTGCGTCCGTGTCCATCTGCTCAGGAATTCTTCCCCGGATACTCAGATCCAGTTTTCCATCCGCTTTAACCGCGGTTACCCTTGCTTCGATCTCCTGACCGGCTTCCAGGCGGCCTGACATTTCACTCCGCGGAATCAGAGCCGAAAACTGATTGTCAACAGCTACAAAGGCGCCGTATTCTCTGTTTATCTCATAGACGGTTCCTTTTACCATATCATTTCTTTTGTATGGAGAATCAGTGCGCAGCAGAGAATAAATCCGCATGGTCGCGCAGAGCCGCTGACTCTTATCAATATAGAGACTGACCAGACATCTGTCTCCCTTCGCCACCCTGGAAGTCTGCTCCCTGAATGGAAGCAGGAGGTCCTTTTCAAGCCCCCAGTCCAGGAACGCGCCGACTCTGCCCACATCTACAACATCAAGCACCGCCAGCTTCCCCAGCGTCAGCTTCGGTTCATTTGTTGTAGCGATCAGGCGGTCCGAAGAATCCTTGTAAAGAAAGACCTCCACAGGATCTCCCGGTTCAATCCCTTCCGGCACCTGCTTCTTCGGAAGAAGCACTCGCTGCGTATCATCCCCCAGATACACCCCGAAATCCACTACTTTGACAACTGTTAATACTTGTTTTTCTCCTAATTTCATACCTTCGTCTCCTTTTGAGCAGCGCATCCTCACGCTGCCTCCGCTTCCGCTATCGTATACTATGGAAACCGGAATGTCAATCAAATCCACGTTATTCCCTCTGGTTTTCCTTCAGGTATTTCCTCCGGTTTCCTCACAGTTCAAAAAGACTCATCTGATGACAGGCCTCTTCCTTCTTTTTTTCTGCGTTTTCTTTCTGAATCAGATTGTCGTCAAGTCCGCGCAAGAAGTCCGAAGCTTCGCCCGATGTGGTCAGAACAAGCTCTTCTTTCGCCCGGGTCATTCCCACATAGAATAGCCTGCGCTCTTCTTCCGGGTCCGCCGGATGATTTTTATTTTCCAGAGGAATGCTGCCCTGGTTCACTCCATAGATAAAGACCGCCGGAAATTCCAGGCCTTTGGAGCCATGGAGCGTCATAATTGTAACCGCTTCCGCCATATGCCGTCTGTTCGGCGACCTTTTCAGGTCCCCCTCCGCGCCAAGTGCGAGCATGTTCATAAACTCTGTCATACTGCCGCACAATACTGCCATCTGAAGGAGTTTCCGGATAGGCTCACATGCCTCAAGATGCATTTCCTTTATCCATTCTTCTACAAATTTTACCGGCTTTTTCTTCTTATATAAGGGGCGGAATGTTTCCGCCGCTGTGGACAGAATTGCTTCTGTCACAGGATTCCATTCCAGCTTCCAGACTGAGGCGGCACTCTCCTGCGCCGCGCCTGTATCAGCCGGATTTTCCAGATACCGGAAAAACGACAGGCTGCCCTGTACAGTTTCATCTTCCAGAAATTCTTCTCTCCCCGCCCGGATATAGGGAATACTTTCTTTCTGAAGGCACTTTTCGATCAGATCTGCCTGACGATGGGTACGGCAGAGAACTGCAATGTCGCCAAAGCCGCGCACTGTACGTTCTCCGTCCTTCCACACCGCCTGATGTGCCTCCAGCATCCCGATTCCTCCGGCCATCCGGTTGATTTCTTTCGCAATAAATACAGCCTCTCCCATAGGGCTCCCCGCTTTTACCAGCCGAACCGGAAGATTATCCGGGCAATTGGGATGCAGACCCGCCCTGTGCTCTGTTACTGTGGAAAAGCCCGCCTGCGAATCAGGCGTGTCGGTATTTCTCCTTTTCCGGTTCTCCCAAAGAGCAGCTGCCGCATGGATAATCTGTGGTGAAGAGCGGTAGTTTTCCTTCAGCCGTATCATTTCCAGATCACTGTTTTCCGCAGCCAGCCGTTCAAAGCAGAACGGATCCGCGCCCCGGAAACCGTAAATCGCCTGATCCGGATCCCCGATTACGAAAAGTTCTCTGCCCGACCGGCTCCAGATGCGGATCAGACGCTGCTGGGCCGGATTAATGTCCTGAAACTCGTCCACCAGAAGATACCGGAACCGTTTTTTCCACTTCTCCGGCACATTTCCCTGTTCAAACTGTTTCGCGGCGCAAAGAAGCAGATCGTCAAAATCATACAGTTTCTGTTCCTTCTTCCGCTTCTCATAGTTTTCAAATGTCCGTTCCCAGACAGGATCCGTACCGCCGGCTGCCTTCCCGGCATCCGCGGCGCCCGACTTCCGCGCGGATACCTTTTCCAGGAATTCCTTAACACTTTCGGTCATTCCTGTTTCCGCGGAAGCCAGAGATGCCAGATGCTTCAGTTCCCCTTCTCCCGCCAGGCTGAACTCCGCCTCCTGATCTTTCAGAAATTCCAGACATATCGCATGAAAAGTCCCGATCTGAACCGCACGGACTCCCCGTTTCTTCCCTGCCGCCTTCCCAAGCCGCTGACGCATCTCCTCTGCCGCCTGATTGGTAAACGTTACCGCGGTAATCTCAGAAGGACTGACCCGGCGGTTTTCCAGAAGATACTGAAGCCTGGATGTCAGTGTTTTTGTTTTTCCGGTTCCCGGGCCGGCTTTTACGGCAATTTTAGCCGCCACAGAAGTAACTGCGCGCTCCTGTTCCGGATTCAGCGCGGTCCGCGCGCCCAGTTTCGCTTTCTCCTGCCGCGCTGCCGGCTGTTCCGCGGATATTTCTGTCTCTCCGCCGTTACATGGGGCTGTTCCGGTGTTTATCGACCGTATAGCGTGTTCGTCCTTTTCTGATTTGCTCCTGTCAGCTGTCAGATCTCCCAGCAGGCTGAAGAAATCCATCTGCCCCTCCATATTATTCAGTTCGTCGTCGCAGAAGAGCCGGATAACCCCATATTCCCCGTCAAATCCCGGAATCCGTTCCACTTCTCCCTGCCGGAGCCTGCGGATTCCTTCCGCGATCCTTCCGCCGGACACCCGCCGTATATCCTCCAGCGGGAGATTTCTCAGGATCTCAAATTCCGCGCCCAGTTCCGCCAGCATCTTTTCATACTCTCTCCGGACTTTTTTCGACGCCCCAGAGCTGCCCACAGAAGCGCCGATTACTTCCGGAAGAGGCACAAGACTTTCAAATGCTTTCGCCCCTTCCCGGATATATCCTTCTTCGCGGTCCGCCAGCTCTTCCACACGGTGTGAAACACCTATAGTCAGTTTTCTGCCGCACACGGGACATTTGCCGTTATACTTCATTGTTTCAGAGGGTGTCAGACAAAGGTTACATTTCCGGTGCCCGTCCATATGATACTTGCCTTCTTCCGGGAAGAACTCTATGGTTCCGTAAAGCCCCCTGCCTGTCTGGATAGCCCGGGCCAGTCCTTCATAGGACATGGGGCAGTCCAGGAGATTTGCCTCTCTTCCCAGTTTTGCCGGAGAATGAGCATCCGAATTGGAGATCAGCTGATACCGGTCGAGAGCGGATACCCGCCAGTTCATAGGCGGATCCGAGGACAGTCCCGTCTCCATGGCATGGATATAGGGCGTCAGATCCTCAAAACATTCCTCTACTGTATTAAAGCCGGAAAACGCGCCGAAGAGAGAAAAATGAGGCGTCCAGATATGTGCGGGGACATACACTGCGGAAGGGCACAGCTCCAGTACAATTTCCAGCAGATCACGACAGTCCAGTCCCAGAATCGGGCGCCCGTCAGAATGAATGTTTCCGATCTGTTCCAGCTTCACAGATATCCGTTCCGCATCTTCCAGGCCCGGAAGCAGAATAAGGCTGTGCACCTTTCTCACCTTATCATTTTTCTTATAAATTGAACTGATCTCCCCGGTAATAACAAAACGCGGGATACTCTCTCCGGGGACATGCCCGTCCCTGATACGATATTCATCTTTCAGTACGTACATTCCCTCCCCGGCAGGCTCCAGTTTTTCCTCCAGCTCCTGCCGCCAGGCCGGATGAGTAAAATCTCCGGTTCCCACAATATGAATTCCCTTGCGCCGTGCCCAAAGATCCAGATGTTCCGGAGTACAGTCTTTGCTGGTAGCCCTGGAATACCGGGAATGAATATGCAGATCTGCAATGTACAATTCTGTCACCTTCTTATCCGTAAATCCTGTTTCTGACCTGCCCAGGCAGCCGGCAGCGAAATAATGGTCCGCTGCAGTTCCGGCCGCCGCGCCGTTTCAGTAATTTTATCTATTTTAGCATGTTTTATACTTTTTGTAAAAACGCAGAAATCCGCAGAACCTGCCTGCGTCAGCTCATATTTTCACATGCGCCGCGCCATGCAATGGCAGTTCTGCGGATTTATGTTTATGTAATCGTTACTATTTCCCCCTCAGACCGGTGAAGCTCTGCTCTCAGCGTCTGATTCACCGTCTGTGCGTTAATGGCATTTCAGTCCTTACTGTCCCAGCTCATTCTGCAGGTCAGTCTGCGCCTGATCCAGAGCTGTCTTCACATCTACACCATTTTCAAAGATATCGTTCAATGTTACAGTCGTGAACATATTATTGATGGACGGATAAGAGGATGAAGCGTGTGAATCCAGACCAACAATGCTCTCTCTGATTTCTTTCAGGACATCAAACGGATTGTTTACAAAGTACTGTACATACTGGTTATCCGGGTTATTTGTCACTTCTTCATTATCCCATACTGTCGTATTGCAGGGATCGAATCCAAGCATGTTCCAGATCTCAATATTTCCTTCTTCAGAAAGTTTTGCGTATGCAAGGAACTCAGCCGCAAGATCTGAACTGGGCTTGTCTGCAACTACAGCCGTACCTGTTCCGCCGCCGCCGACAGATACTTTCTGTCCGCTCTCAAGCTGCGGAGCTACTGCGATAGCAATCTTTCCGGACAGATCCGGCATATAGCTTGTGTATCTTGACATCTGCCACATCGGCATAATCGCGCATGCGAAGTCGCCGTTGTTAAACGCGCCGTAAGCCTCTTCCTTGTCCGGATTTCCTCCCGGCACTGTTCCGATTGCGTGTGCATCGTAGAGGTCTTTGAGAATTGTCATAGCTTCAACCATCTGATCACTGTTTACCGTTACAGTATCTCCGTCTGTATACTCTCCGCCAAGTTCAGCCATCAGCAGGTTCTCTGTCCACAGAGCGCTTGTATCAGCTGTTCCCAGATATTTTCCTGTAGCTTCATAGTACTTGCTTCCTGCTTCTTTGAAGTCGTCCCATGTCTCGATTGTCGTATAATCAATTCCCGCTGCCTGAAGAAGTTCTGTGTTGTAGAATGCAACTGTAGCTCCTACGTGAGTCGGAAGTCCGTAAAGAGCTCCGTCTTTGCTGTAAAGATCCAGACGGGACTGAACGATGCTACCGTCAGCTGTATACTGGCTTGCAGCCTCTGTCAGATCCATCAGAGCCGGTGTTCCCTGTGTAAAGTTAGCGAACTTACCCTGCTCGATATCTACAAAATCCGGTGTCCCTTCACCATCGTTGAGTGCGATCTGCAGTTTGTTGTGCATATCGTCGTAAGGCATAACGTTTACGTTAATGCTTACTTTCTTGTCCGGGTTGGCCTCATTCCATTTCTCAGCCATTGTCTCATAGAAATCACCGTGGATCTCTGTGAATGTCCAGAATTCCAGCTCTGTAGCGCCGTCTGCCGTCTTCTTCGGCTCGTCTGAGCTGTCACTGCCGCCTCCGCCGCAGCCTGCAAGACTTCCAACGATCATTGCCGTTCCAAGAAGCAACGCAACTATTTTTTTCTTCTTCATGTGTTTTCCTCCCTTTCGTTTTATTAAACGTTTTACTTGTTTTCTATAGATATATCATACACCAGCTGTTTTGTAAACACTTTTTCAGACATTATTATCAATTTTGTCTGTTATGCACTATTTTTATCTCGTTTTTTTATGCATATCGCATAGTATTTATATTATATAATACGTTTAATGTTTTTTGAACCGAATTACATTCCAGGAAGCTTTTCCCAGCACGGTCGTCAGGTAGCCTTCTTCAATCTTTCCACAGGCTTTCTGAATCGGGAACACCTTTTCTCCGGCTGCGTTGTTTTCCGCTTTCAGATCATCGCACGCAAGGATAATCTGCTCCTCCGCCTCATATCCTTCGAAACTTCTTACATCCACTGTCAGAGCCACATCCTCTTCCAGATTGCGGTTTACGGCGAAGATCGTCACTTCTTCCTTTTCCTCGTTAAAAACAGCTACGCTGACAATGTCACTGACTTCGCCGTGTTCTTTGGTGGAATGTACCCCGCTGTCTGTCAGAAGCTCCAGCACTGTACCGCGTCCGTATTTTGAAGCGTGCAGAAACGGATAATAGATTGTCTGTCTCCAGGCGGGTCCGTCTTCTTCCGTCATCACAGGAGCAATTACATTAACCAGCTGGGCAAGACACGCAATCTTCACTCTGTCCGCATGGCGGAGCAGAGTAATCATCATCAGCCCTACCATAAGCGCGTCTTCGAAATTGTAGTGATCTTCCAGAAGATGAGGCGCAGTCTGCCACGGATGGTTGGTCGTAATATCGATTTCTTCATCTTTGGAATGGAACCATACATTCCACTCGTCAAAACTTAAGTTGATTGTTTTTTTGCTGCGCTTTTTCGCTTTCACAAAGTCGCAGGCAGCTATAACTGTACGGATAAAAGCATCCATATCTTCAGATCTTGCGAGATAGTCCGCCGTATTATTCTCCGGATTGCCATAATACTGATGCAGGGAAATATAATCCACATAATCATAGTCGTACTCCAGGGTCGTTGCCTCCCACTGGGGAAAGGTAGGCATTTCCATATATGAGCTTCCACAGGAGACAAGCTCGATTGTGGGATCAATCAGCTTCATGGCTTTTGCGGTTTCCTCAGCAAGCCGTCCGTACTCGTCCATTGTTTTTCTGCCCAGCTGCCACTCTCCGTCCATCTCATTTCCCAGACACCAGAGTTTGATATTATACGGATCTTTTACGCCGTGGCTGATTCTCAGGTCGCTGTACTTTGTACCTGACGGGTGATTGCAGTATTCCAGCAGATTACATGCGTCGGCTGTTCCCCTTGTTCCAAGATTAACCGCCATCATCGTATCGGCTCCGACTTTTTTCGTCCACTTTGCAAACTCTCCCAGGCCGAATGTGTTCGGTTCCAGGCTTCTCCAGGCCAGTTCCAGTCTCGGTTTTCTTTCACTTAAGGGACCCACGCTGTCTTCCCAGAAGAAATTAGACACAAAATTCCCACCTGGATACCGGATAATCGGCACTTCCAGTTCTTTTACAAGTTCAATGACATCTTTCCGGAACCCGTCCTCATCCGCAGAGGGATGTCCCGGCTGATAGATGCCGCCGTACACTGCCCTTCCAAGATGCTCGATAAAAGATCCGTAAATTCTTTTATCTACAGGCGCTATTTTAAACGCTTTGTCTACAATCATTTTTGCTTTTCTCATATTTGTTTATATACCTCCTGTTGTTCCGCCGCTCTTTGTGCGGTTTCCCCCGCATCAGAAAGCGGCGGCGTTTTCCTTTCCGGGCCGCGCAGCGGCCAATAATCATAATCCGGCTCAGGCTGTCATGGCATCAGCCTTTTACAGCGCCGGCTGTCATACCTTCGATAAAGTATTTCTGGAAGCACAGGAACAGGATCAGGATCGGCAGTACCGAGAAAAATGAGCCGACAATCAAAAGATCGTAGTTGTTCCCGTACGGTGTAACCAGTGTGTTCAGTCCGATCGGAAGCGTATATTTATCGCTGGAACGCAGCACAAGCAGCGGCCAGAGGAAATTGTTCCAGCTGTTCATACCGTTCAGAATTGCCATGGCGGCAAAGGAAGGCTTCATAATCGGCATAATCAGTTTAAAGAAAATTCCGTATTCCGTAGCGCCGTCAATTCTTCCCGCTTCAATAATCTCCTTGGGCATTCCTACCAGATACTGACGGAAGAAGAAGATTGTCATAGCGTTTGCCAGGAACGGAAGAAGCACAGCTGCATAACTGTCTGAAAGTCCCATGTCGTTAATCTGTACATAAAGAGGAAGCATCAGCATCTCAAACGGCACGGACATGATCAGCAGCACGATTACGAAGAAAAAGTTCTTAAACCGGAATTCATACGCCGCAAATCCGTATGCGACAAACGCGCTGATCAGCAAAGTTCCCACAACCTGCAGCACAGTCAGGAACACACTGTTAAAAAACCACGTAAAGTAGTCGCCCGAATCCGTAAAGAGCATAATCCAATTGTCAAAATTGGCTGCTGATAAATCAATCGACAGATTCAGTCCGTACCGTACCAGCATATTTCCTTCCTGGAAGGTTCCGATAAATATCGCCCAGAACGGAAGCAGGATCATAAGCCCGACCACTACCATGAGAAGGATCATAAATATTTTAACAATCAGTTTTCCACTTTTGTTTGTCTTCATTATTTATCGTCCTCCTTCTTAAATGTACCCGTAGCGACAAGCTGCGTAATATTGATCGCAAGAACGATAACAAGCAGCACTACGCCGACGGCACTCGCGTAGCCCATATCGTTTTTCTCTATTCCCTGACGATAAAGGTATCCGACGATTGTCAGGCCGATATTGTTCGGAGAATTGTTGCCCTGGTACAGCATGTAGCTTTCATTGAACATTGCCAGGCCGCCGTAAATACTGATTGTAAGTACGTACACAAACGTTGGCTTAAGCTGCGGAATTGTAATCTTAATAAATTTCTGCCAGGTCGTAGCTCCGTCAATGGAAGCCGCTTCATAATAATCTTCGGGGATGCTCTGCAGGCCGGACAGGAAATACATCATGTTGACTCCCCACCAGCGCCAGCAGGCAAGCGTCAGCAGCGCAATAAATCCTGTAGCAGCTCCTTTCAGCCATTTGACAGGTTCCATGCCAAACAGTCCGATAAACTGATTCATAAGCGCCGTGTCCATCTCGCCGAACATCAGCCGGAAAATGGTACCTGCTACAACTACAGAAGTCAGGGCCGGAATAAACAATGACGCCTTAAAAACACCCTTGATTTTTCCTCTGACCAGCTTCGAATTGACCAGGCAGGCCAGAACCATGGGGATCGGGATCAGCAGAATCAGCGTAAATATCATGTATTTAAAGCTGTTCGCTACCGCAATCATAAAGATACGGTCGCTGAAAAGACGTATAAAGTTATCTGCCGCGATAAATGTTTCCTGCCCGGGCAGAATCTTCTGCGTACTCATAATTCCCGACTTGATCAGCGGTACAAGCCAGAACACGGCGAAAGTCAGAACAAATGGAAGAATAAATACATAGGGCGCCGCCTTCTTGGAATACAAAATTTTTTTCATTTCCTCTCTCCTCCTATCTCAATAATTCTTTGATCCAGACGAGCATCTCTCCCTTTTCACGGTTTCCCCAATAACCGTAAGGAATAAATGTCAGTTCCGTCTCCTCAAGGACAGGCGGGCCTCCCCTCCTGTACAGAGTCTGTCCGTCCCAGCCTTCCTCGGATATCTTCTTTCCGGGAACTTTGAGAACCGTACAGCCTCCGAGAAGCTTTTTCTCGTACACCTCCTGTATCTCCTGATCTGACTGAATAAACGCAGACGCCAGATTGGAGCCGTTGTCAGTCTCCTCCAGGCAGTAAACAAGAGGACCTTTCACCAGAGCTGTTTTCCCCGAATCGGCACGCACCTGCGGATTGGCATGGACAAACTGTGCCGGCGCCTCGAAAGAAATATCCAGGCATGCTTCCTGAAAGTCTCCTTCTACTTTTGCGTATCCGTTTTCGACCGTAAAGTCTACGTTCCGGCCGTCTCTGCGGATCTTGAACTGACGCGCATATGAGGGAATACGGAAATAAAATGAAGCATGTCCGCTTTTCTCGCCTTTAACATGGAACTTCATCTGGTTTTTCCACGGGAAATCCCCTTTCAGTTCCAGGGTAAAAGCGGTTCCGTTTATTTCCACTTCTGCCTGGTTGGATATGTAGAGATTTGTATAAATCCTGTCCTTCTCCTGAAAATATATATACTGTCCGAGAGACGCCAGTGTCCGCGCAATATTTGTCGGACAGCATGCTACTCCGTACCATGTCTGACGTACTGCCTTAACGTGTTCTTTTGATGTCTTCGGCATACAGTTCGGAGGCCAGACCTCCAGCGGATTGACGTAGAAAAAGCTCTTTCCGTCCATGGCGATGCCGGAAAGCACTGTGTTGTACAGGGCCCTTTCTACAGTATTCATATATGCCGCGTCTTTTGTAATGTCAGCCATTCTCTTCCCGAACATGGCAAGTCCGATAGAAGCGCAGCTTTCCGAATAGTTGGAATCGTTTGGCAGATCATAGTCCGTTGTAAAACGTTCCAGTATCCCGGACGATCCGATCCCGCCTGTTATATACATCTGTTTACTTACAATATTGTTCCACAGTCTTTCACAGGCCGCGAACAGAGACGCATCGTTATATTCACAGGACAGATCCGCCATCGCCGTATACATATATACTGCCCTGACAGCATGTCCTTCCGCCTTCTGCTGCTCGCGTACCGGAATATCCGACTGTGAATACACCGGGTCATAGTTCGCGAATTCAGGCATAATAAGCTTGTATTTTTCAGATTTTGTCTCCCGGAGAAAATAATTTTCTCCCACGCCCCGGGCGTCAATAAAATATTTTGCGGTCTCAAGATATGCTTTCTTTCCTGTAACCCTGTACAGTTTCACAAGTGCCAGCTCAATTTCCTGATGGCCTGGATATCCGTGTATCTGATCTTCTCCTGTACCGAATGTTCTGCAGATCAGATCCGCGAACCGGCATACAATTTCAAGGAATCTTTTCTTTCCTGTAGATTCGTAATATGCCACTGCCGCCTCAATCATATGGCCCGCCGTATACAGCTCATGTCCTTCCATCAGGTTGGACCAGCGCATTTCCGGCTCTTTGATTGTAAAATATGTATTCAGATATCCGTCCGGCTGCTGGGCACGCCCGATCAGATCAATCGTCTCATCCGCCAGTCTCTCCAGGCCCTCGTCTCTTTCATAATTCAGTACAAATCCCACTGCTTCCAGCCATTTCGCCACATCTGTATCCTGGAATACAGCGCCGTAGTACTCGCCCTGACTTTCTCCTGCGGCAATTCTGAAGTTCTCAATGCAATGGCTTGTCTCCACCCCTTCTAACTTATCGTTGAGAATATCCCACTGGTATGGAATAATCACGTCTTTGACCAGTTTGATGTACTTTCTCCAGAAGTTATCCGTAATATGAATATCCTTCAGAGAAATACTTGAATTCGCTGCCTTTTTCATAATTCTCCTTCCATCCCTCTTTTTATTAAACGTTTAACGAATCTAGCAAAAAAATAATTACGCCGCGTGCATCCTCTATAAATCTCTGCGTAATCACCTTTTCTTCTGTCTTTTTTATATCATAGGCAGCATGTTTTGTCAATAAAACCCTATATATATCGTTTAATATTATAATAAGTGCACAAATTCCATTTTGGATTTTTGTGCACTTATTTTTGAAATTTAACTGTTTTACTTTGACGGCATATTTTATTGTAAAATGCTTCCTGCTACAAACCGTTTTACGTCTCAGCTTTTTCTCCGGCTCCTTTCAGATCTACTACCGAGTTTCTGATAAGAAGACTGCAGGCCTCATGGATTTCCCAGGGACTGCCGGCTGTCTTTCCGGAGTCTCCCCGCTCTTTTTTCTCGATCATATCAATAACCATCTTACATGCCGTATAACCGATATCACTGAGCGGAAGAGCAATTGTTGTAAGAGGCGGTTTATAATAATTTGAAAGATCACGGTTATCAAACCCTACAACGGAGATATCCCGTCCGGGCAGGACTCCCCTCTCTTCAAGCCTGTCGTAAACACCCCCGGCCATAATGTCATTCATACAGAAAATGGCGGTAACTCCTTTTGAGAGCAGGTAATCCGTATTATTATATCCGCTTTCTCTTTTCCAGTCTCCCTGTACTACGATATCCGGATCAAAAAAAATCTTCTGATCATACAGGGCCTTCTGATAACCTCTGAGTCGGTCAAGGGTATGAATACTCTCTTCCTTACCGGTAATCACTCCAATAGACTTATGGCCCCGGTCGATCAGATAGCGGATCAGTGTATATGCTCCGTTCTTATCATCCACCGCAACAGACGGATACTCGTCTGACTTGCTGTATCCATAAGCCATACTTGCCGGCACCGGAAGATGCTCCGGGAGAGACTTTTTCAGAATCCGTTCATGTGACGTCACATAGACAATGCCGTCTACCTGCTTTGACAGCAGTTCTCGTATCTCTTTATCCACAATTTTGACGAAACTGTCATTTGCATAATAAGCGTCCTGATATTTCCTGTACAGACGAAGATTAGTCAGCAGAACGTGATAGCCCCTCTCTTCACAACACTTTGTAATTCCATCTATAATTCCCGGCGTACAGAAGACTGTCAGGTCTTCCGCCACAACCCCTATCGCCTGACTTTTTTTCAGTTTCAGATTTTTGGCAATGCTGTTCGGCGTGTAATTCAACTCATCTACTGCCTTTAATACTCTCGCTTTTGTTGCCTCACTTGCATTTGGCTTGCCGTTTAATATATTAGATACTGTCGCGATCGAAACACCACATTTCTGCGCAATCTCTTTAATTGTTACCATTTCTGTTCTCCTTCAATAACAATGATAAACTTTTCTCAAGCCATAATTTTCCTGCATTCTGCGTATAGAATAACATATTTTTTACATATTTTTCAATGTTTTGCGGCTTTTCAATCGTCTCAATTTTTCAACCGGATCCGCCGTACACCTCTGTTCGGAGCCTCCGTATACGGTTCTCTCGAAACCACACATGAACAGTATTCCTTTTATGAAGAAAACCGCACCGCAGTGTCAACTGCCGATGCGGTTTTCCCTCTTACTTAACAGAGCGCGTCATTTCACGAACATCGCCGTTTTTATCTGCGGCGCTTTCTCATGCCAATAATGCAGATAATTCCTGCCGCCGCAATTACAACAAGCACACCGTATACCATAATCGGGCTGTTGTCTCCAGTCTGTACAGCTGCTTCGTTATTCTGCTCTCCGTCTGCGCCTGATCCGGAATTTCCGTTCTCACCGTTGCCTGACCCGTTATTTCCGTCCGGTGTCTGTCCCGGCTTGTCGTTCGGGTTTTCTCCCGGTTCTTCTCCTGGATCTTCTCCCGGCTGGGCAATCTCAAGAGCCACAATTGCATCTCCGAGCGCTGCCGCCGCTTTGTCAATCTGATCCTGTGTTGCTTCCGGATCTTCTGCCGCCGCGAGTGCTGCCGCAAGTGCATCCTGCAGCGCGTTCCAGCTCTCTGCTGTGTAATTGTCCTTATCAAGTCTCTGTGCCACATTGATCAGAGCGTTAATTGCCGCAAGGTTTACTTCCTCAGCCGGCTCTGCTGCTTTAAGACCTGTGATTGCATCAACAAGGGCTGCCGCCGCTTTATCGATCTGAGCCTGTGTAGACTCTGCATCTTCCGCTGCTGCAACTGCGTCTGCAAGCGCATCCTCCAGTGCTTTCCAGCTGTCTGCCGTATAGTCGGACTCGTTGAGTTTCTGAGCCACATCGATCAGAGCATTGATTGCGTCAAGATCAGCTTCCTCTTTTGCCTCCTCAAGAGCGTCGATAGCGTCTCTCAGGGCTGCTGCCAGCTGATCGATCTGCTCCTGAGTTACGTCCGGATCACTTACTGCCAGAGCGGCATTTACAAGTGCATTCTGCAGCGCGTCCCAGCTCTCCGCTGTATAACCGTCGTTCTGAATCTGCAGCGCTTCATCAATCAGAGCTCGAATCTCCTCAAGATTTACATCTGCATGAACTTCTTCCAGTCCGTCGATCGCTGCCTGCAGTGCTTCCGCTGCCTTGTCTACGTCATCCTGTGTTGCCTCAACATTCTGATCAACACTGTACGCATTTGTAAGCGCTTCCGCGAATACTGCCCAGGATTCTTCTGTGTAGTCTGTACGGTTGTATCCCTCCGCCTCGGCAATCAGCGCCTCAAGTGCGGTTCTGTCCACATCTGCCGGCGGTTCTGCTGCTACAAGCGCTCCCATTGCCTCGTTCAGAAGGGCGGTCGCCTCGTCAACTGCCGTCTGATCTGCGTTCTCATCCGCTGCCACAATTTTTGCATTTTCAAGAGCTCTTGCGAAATTCGCCCAGGACTCTGCCGTATAATCTGTTTCCACACGTTTCTCTGCTTCTTCGATTGCCGCGTTCAGAGCGTCTTTAACAACCGGTTCTTCTTCTCCGCCTGCAGCAGTTCCGTATACTTTCCACTCAATAACACCTACACCGCATGCCGGATCGTTGTCGTTTAAGAACTGCGGTTCCATTGTCATGCGAAGCGCTGTTGTGCGGATGCTTCCAAGCTCTGTTGTGTTGTACTGGTCTGCCTCGCATCCCGGTGTAACGTCTGTAAGCTCTACCCATTCTCCGTCGTCATTCAGATACTCGAATGTCACAGATTCCGGCATCTGATGTCCTCCGTTGTCCGTAAAGTAATATACATCCGTGCTGTCCAGGATCATCGGTTCATCCCATGTATAGGCAACCCATGCGTTCTGAATATTACCGTCAGCATCGTAACGGTCGTTCCAGTTGATCCATGCGCCGTTTGACAGATCGCTGGATGATGCAGGTTCGATCTCATCATTCATCTTCGGAAGACCGCCCTGGTCATAAGGTCTGCCGTCCTGGCCGTCATAGTTGCAGATGCCGGATACAGCGGCCAGCGGAGCAATATTGGTCTTTTCCTCCGGTATCGGCGCTACAGTGCCGTATACTTTCCATTCCATGATGCCCACGCCGTTGCCGTCGTTAGCCTGTTTCATCATCGTAACGCGGATTGCTGTCGTGGTTACTTCATCGAATGTGGTGTTATTGTAGCCGTCCATCGCAGTATCGTATGCAGATGCGTTTTCTACCGGCTGCCAGTTTCCTTCGCTGTCAAGATACTCGTAATAATACTCGCTGGGAACCTGAATTCCGCCGCTTGTATAATCTCCCTCCGTACCATCGTACCAGAAGTAGATATCCGCTCCGTTCAGAGTCACCTCAGAGTTCCATGTATAGGTAACTGTCTCATAAGCGCTTGCATTGCCCCAGGAACCGTATCTGGACATAGACGGATTGTATGAATTCTCCGGAATCGCTCCGTCATTTACCGCACTCAGATTCTCCCAGGAGGATACAAAGCTGGTAGCTACACTTGCGCTGTATGCCAGATTTCCGTCTGCTGTCGGAAGTGACAGAATCAGATTTGCAAGTTTTGCCGCTGCTGCGTCTACTTCTTCCTGTGTCGTATCACTGCTGTCGCTGATTCTCTGTGCTTCATCAATGGCAGCCTGCAGTTCGGCGAGCTGCTCCTCGCTTGCGTCAAACAGTGACAGATCCAGATTATTTGCGCTGTCAATCACACGTCTTAACTGTGTCTTATCAATTACATTATCCGCATATCCCATAACCTGCCATTCGATCACGCCGCAGCCCAGTGTTCTGGGTGACATATTCATACGGATCGATGTTGTGATTACGGGGTCGAAGGTTGTTACATTGTACTGGTTCAGTTCTGTACCGCATCCCTGTACATTCGGAAGCGGACGCCACTCTCCGTTTGCATCCTTATACTCATACCACACTTCTGCCGGAACAAAGTTTCCGTCTGTATAGTAGTATGCGTTGGACTGATAGATCGTAACTTCAGAATCCCAGTCATACTGTACCCATGCGTCTGATCCCTGCTCACCGAGCCAGTTGTGCCATACGCCGTGAGAAGTATCTCTGGAGCTTGCAGGATCGTAGCCGTCATTCAGGCCTGCCACGCCGCCCAGATCCCATGGAGTGTCAATGATAGCGCTTGGTTCTGCGATCAGAGCAATGTTTGTCGCTTCCCCTTCTGCAACCATAACTGTCACTTCTACGCGCATCTCTGTGCCGTCTACAGTTCCGCCTACTGTAAAGTTTCCTTTTTCAGCATAGCTGTCTTCAGCGATTTCATCCCATGTAATGCTGCTGTCCTGAATTGTGCCGTCCGGATGGATCACCTCAAGTGTCTCCGGAAGCGTCGGCGCTGTTCCCACCTGTGTGATCACAGTTCCGGCACGCTCAATGCCGTCTACATTTCCGGTCATTTCAAATGTTACATCTTCATAGGAAGATACATCTTCATCGTAAACAGTTGACTTTCTGTCTGTTACAGTAAGCCGTACTGTATAAGTTCCAGGCGCATATGCTTTCAGCATCGCATCCGGCTGGTCTGCATTTGCAAGCACTGCGTTGCCGCCTTCCGGCTGATCCACAACACTCCATGCATATTCCAGTTCATTTCCATAAGTAGAATCTCCTGTAGCGGAACCGCTCAGCTCAGCCACTGTGGTGTTGGTCGGATTCTGTACTGCTGTCGCTTCATCAATAACCGGCGCGCTCTTCTCCGGAGCTGTTCCTACATTGATTACCAGATCTTCCGCAACACTCAGCTCGCCGTCGCTTACTGTCAGTGTTACTGTATACTGTCCGTCAAGAGATGCTGTCGCTTCAGCAAACGGTTTGTTATCAGCGTCAAATGTAAGCTCTCCGCCTTCCGGCGCGTCTGTAACTTCCCAGCTGTATGTCAGAGTTCCGTCCGGAGCTCCGTCATCATAAGCAGATGCTTCCACGCGGAACGGTACCAGAGCCTGAGGCTCTTCATCCGCTTCAAGGGAATAAATCTTCGGTGCCTGGTTCTCTCCGCCGTCCATCTTTTCGATGGTGATTGTTGCGGATTCGCCTGCCGGAACAACTGCATATGCGATGCCTTCGTTTCCGGATACATAGCACTGCTCGCCTTCTTCTCCGTTTACTTTCACACTGTAGTAGCCGTCTTCAATGCCCGCGCCGCTTAATGTAATCTTTGACAGATGTCCGGTACCTGTTGTATTGCTTACAGTCAGATCAATATAATTGCCGCTCTCATCAATTACAGCTGTTGTGCAGGAATCCTGTTCCAGTTCTACATATATTTTGTCATCGATAATGTTGATTCTCTTTCCGATTCCGTCCAGCGGAGTAACGGTATAGCGGGTTCCGTCCTTGGATACTTCCGCGCCGTAGCCTGTCAGACCGAATACCGGATCTGTTGTCACATCGGCACTGATTCTCAGCAATGATCCGTAAAGTCCTTCTTCACTCTCACCTGAGAAATCGTTCCAGCCGTTGTTCATAACACGGGTTCCGCCGTCATTTACATTCTGTGCTCCCTGACCGCCTTTTGATGCTGTGTATCTCCAGCTTACAGCTCCTACAGAATCTGCGGAAATCTGTCCCATATTAATTGCGTTGAAGTTGGAAAGTTTCGCGGCATAGTTTACACGCTGTGCCCATGCGCTGGAATCTGTATCCCAGCCGTTGTCCTGGTAACGCAGCCAGTCGTCCATGATGGATCCCGCAAGTGACGCCGTATACTGGAAATTCCACCAGCTCTCGCCGCCCCGGAATACCGGATCTGCATAATAATACCATGTGGGCTGGATACCACGCATTGCACGTGTCTTCCACTCTGCTCTTTCCATATTGTTAAGAGCGTCATCTACATACTCGCTGTCCGGATAATACTGGATCAGCGCGTTCGCTGCAGCGTAAGCGCCCTCTTCACCTGTATTATCATACTCAAACTCTGAGCCGTAAGGATAATCTGCGGTAGCCATAATAGTTCCTTTAGTCAGAGCGAACTGTTCCTGAAGGGTGTCCGCTTCTTCCGTCATGCCTTCCTCACGAAGCGCCTCGATAATCTGGGGCACCTGCTGCTCTCCGTAAAAGCCGACTGCGCCGGCTCCCACGCGTTTGTTGTAAATGTTGTATGCCTTCTCCAGATACCATTCTGCAGACTCACGGTAATCAATCAGATCCGGATATGCCTTTTCGATCCGGTACATATTGAAGAATCCTGTGGCCTCCATCATCTCGGAGAATGTTCTCGTATATGGCGAACTTGTATCGCTGTACGCACCGGATGCGCTCAGATAGTTTGCCACTATATAGTCATCCTGCGTGTTCTTCATGTAAGTATTCCACATGAAGTCGATCAGATATTTCTCAATGGACTCTACCTCTTCCGGTTCCGGATCCAGATAGTTCTTCATTGTCATGAAGTTAATGTTATCGTGGCTCCAGTCATCGCCCCAGTGTGTTCTCTGGGTTGCGTCTTTTCCGCTTGAAAGATACCAGTCGCTGTAGATACCATATGTAGCGCTGTCCGGATCATTGTCCTGTGTTTCATTTACCATGAAATCAGAGTGCGCTTCGATTGTCGCGTCCAGCTCTTCCAGTACGTTGAACTCGAACTGTGTAAATTTCTCTTCGCCGTCCAGCTTATACTCCACACGCACGCTGTTGTTTCCGATACATCCGAAATTCAGTTCATAGATGTTGTGCCATTCTCCGTCAACTTCTGTTGAACTCACATATGTAGCGGAATCTGTATCCGAATGCTCTGTCGTACGGGAGTTATTTACCATTCCGTCCACCTGTTCCGGAATGTGTTCTTCATCCCAGGGATCATTCTCATGCACACACTGAATCTCTACATTAACATCTGTGATCCTGCTGGGATCATAGTGCAGATCCAGCTTTGTCGGCATATTGATCGCTGTCTGGAATCCGGGTACTGCAACTGCGTCGATCATTCCTGAATCATACAGGATAGAACGCTGATTGTTCTCGCGCTCTTCTACAGAATCTGACGCATTGTTCGGGTCCTCCGCACTGTCCTGAGGTGAGTTGTCTCCCGCCCGAACTGCCGAAAACTTGAATGAGTATGTCTTGCTCTCGCCCGGCTCCAGCACAAGGCTTGTCGCATCTGTAAAGTATCCGCGGCCCGTCTTCTGGATATCTTTTGAGTGAATATAATACACCTGCAGTCCCGGGAACCAGCCGCCGGTATCACTTGTCCAGTTCGCGTACAGATCGCCGTTACGGGTTCCCTGTACACCATTCATTCCGCCGCCGGCACTTCCGATCCACTGATCGATGTACTCAATTCTCGCGCCGGTCTCCGGTACCGGAGTAAACATCATGTAGTTTCCTTCACCGCTGGTACGGATCGCATAGGCATATCCGCTGTCCGCACCTGCAAAGGTATGTACTGTCATGCGATTATTATATGTATCGCTGATATTCGCGTACTTGTTATTCCACGGCATCGGAAGTCCTACATCGCCGAATTCAATGTACTGATCGCTTGTATTTTCCAGTGTAATTGACCAGAGCAGGGAACCGTCGTCTGTGCCCATGTCAAAAACGGACTGTACATCGAATCCCTTCATTGTACGCTCGTCTGTAGAATCCAGATCCTGTCCCCTAAAGGTGACTTCAACCCTGTCATCCTCAACATTCTTTTCGATGTAAGGATTGGACTCCAGATTCTCGGAAGCGTCCGAATACGTAGTGGAACCGCCCGCAGCCAGAGTCCGGTTTGTGTCTACTTCAACAAATCCGCTTGTGTCCTCCGGGAAAGTTCCGTCTTCACTTGTTCTGTAGGAAAAGATCATCTCTCCCATCCACTGATGAGCCGTGTTGTTCTGCTGTGCCGAATCATTCGGAAGCACAAAATTTACATCCTGACCATAGCTGTTCTGCCTGTTATTGTTAATCGTCAGAGATGAAATCTGGCCCAGATCCCCGATCTCAGCCGTAAGACTGCTATTGGAGATCTCATCGGATGAAGGCGCCGCCTCAGCCTTTGCCGCCGGAATTACCGACAGTGTGGTTGCCACCATGGCTGCGGACAGAACAAGAGAAATACCTCTTCTCCTCACCAAACGTCCTTTTTTCATAACTTTTTTCCTTTCTGCCTGTGGCTTCAGTGTACTTAAGAACGCCTCTGTACACTAATGCCTGCCCTTTAGTTACCGGCTGCCGCAGACCTCTTTCCTGTGACAAAAGAACCCTGTATCAGCCTGCAGAGTATAGTTTTGAAGCATGACCGCCATTAGTTAAACGTTTTATATTATTTTAAGGCTTTTGCTTCTCTCTTACACCCTGTCCATAAACTTTATCGCCTCTTCTACACCACACCCTCTCCACTTTATATTTATTTAGAATAATATCATGTATTTATTATATATGCAAATAGAAATTAAACGTTTAATATTAGTGAATATGCACAATTCTTATTTTTAATTTCCAGGTCTGCTGTCCGATGAACGGATTCTCCTGTCATTTTTCCAAAACAAAAAAACAGGAACAGATTTCTCCATTCCTGTTTTGCCTCTTCTGTTGTATTCACTTAAAAGTCATATGATGAAACCGGAAGATATGACAGTTTCCATTCATCTCCGTCTTTTTCGTAAGTCAGATACTTTGTCATTTCATAATTGCTTTCTCCCGGATCATCGCTCCAGTACCGCCGGTAGGTTTCTTTTTTATCCATTGTAATATACAGATCAATACTTCCGGCGTCCGGCTGTGAGCTGAGCTCTGCATTAATATTATTAAGCTGCAGGGAGATGACTCCGCTTGTCTCTCCATCGCCTGCCAGTCCTTCTACAAGACTTTCATAATCATCTTTCACATAGCCTTCATCGAGAGCCTGCTCTGTAAAGCAGCTTTCTATTTCGCTGAAGTCTTTTCCCTGAAGAGCGCTTTCCATAATCAGCTTAATGTCATCACCGGCCTGAGCAGCCACCTGATCTACTGTCTCCTGTGACGGGATCAGTGTAATATACGACTCATCAATACCATAACTGGAAACCTCAAGAAGACGATTATAATCCATCATGCCTTCTTCCGTAACTGACATCTGATACTCGCCTGTAAACAGATACGGGATAGTGATTGTCTTCATTCCGTCATCCACTTCAGCGCCTGAGCTGTCCACTTCGGTTCCGTTCAAAGTCATTTCCGCACTTTCTGGAATTGTAATCTGCACATCCTGAGCCCAGCTGTCGGAGGAAGTTACTTTCCAGTCATCCCAGAACAGGAACTGCTTTCCGCTTGTCTTTGCCACAGTCAGATAGCTGTAACTCTTTTCCGAACTTCCTTTCACACGGTATTCGATCACGTAATACTTCATGTCATCATTATTCAGCGTCTCATCTGTTTCATCAGAAACATAATCTCCCAGGAGGGAGTTCAGATCACTGAGTTCATCCTGCGCCTGCTGTACTGTATCAATAACTTTTACTGACTCATAGTCTATGATTTCATCATTATTGGCGTTTGCGTTTACATACATCTGCCTGCTCAAAAGATCGCTGTCGGGAAAACTGCAGTAATCGTATGCCTTTCCCCACTCATGATTCATAGATGCTTCCCAGTAATTCAGCGCGACTGTCTCCGGAGAGAATCTTTTTCCCATCACCATTACCAGACCTATAATCAACGCAATTGCCGCTACAGCCTCTGCTATAACCACAAACATAAGCTTTGGAAGAGGTTTTCTCTGTGCCGTCTGTTTTGACGCCGCTCCTGCCGGCTGACCCTGATAGGCATTTCCTCCATAGCCCTGCTGCCATGACGTTCCTCCGTCTGCAGGCTGCCCCTGCCACGGCTGCCCTCCATCGGAAGGCTGCCCCTGCCATGACGGCTCTCCGCCGGACGGCTGATTCTGCCATGGCTGTTCTCCGTCAGACGGCTGCCCGGGTGTCTCATATTCCTGAAATTCCGGTTCTTCCGGCGCTTCAACTTCTCTTAAGGGCGTTCCGCATGCCGCACAGAAAAGATCTGCATCGTCATTTTGGGCACCACAATTTGGACAAAACATCTTTTCACCCGCCTTTCCTAATTCCAGCCATTCGCGTCTTCAAACTCAAGAAGCTTATCGACATTTGATTTTTCGGTTTTGGAAAACTGTGCTGATACCTTTTCCATATCCGACTCTTTATCCATGTTTTTGTACCAGTCATACTGATTAAAGAAATCAATATTTTCCTGCATGGTAAATTCATATCCATGGCGGGCATAAATCTCATTGATTGCTCTTCTGCATGTATCTGCGTCTGTTACAGTCTCACTGATCCTGTCGTCTGTCAGAAGGACTTTGTCGCTGTCCGGAAACACAAAACCACTGTACATTCCGTCTTCATCATCAGTTGTCTCTGATCCGCCTGATGACTCCTTCAGACTTCCGCCCGAGAAATTAACTGACGCATCTGAACTGTACTCTGAATCGTACTCAATATCAGTATATGTATCTGCATTGGCAGTAAAATCTTTCGGAACATCCGCCGTAATGTCTGCGCCTCCGAATTCCGGAAGCACAAAAGCAGCGATCAGGAGTACAAGCAGTATCACGTCCGCCACACCTGCCGCAATCGCCGCGATCAGCCAGCCGGGGGATGATTTTTTTTCATTATTTTTCATATTGGTCGCTCTTTTCTAAACAAATTACCCAATCTCACTTATAAGCGCGGTGATGAAGCTTCTGGCTAAAAGATATACAACAAGCGCGCTTATAATAGACATACACAGTTTTGCTATAAAATATGCATATGGTTTCCTGTTTTCATTCATCTGCTGTACACAGCCCTGATAAACAGCAAACTGTATAAAAGTACTGATCGGAGAAAGGAGCAAAAATGCTACAAACGCCACTTCAACTGCCATAAGTCCCAGAATTATTACAATCAAAAATACAACAGTGTCATAGATTGCTCTTGCACCTATTACATTAATCATTGTATTTACACTTGTTCTTCCTCCAAATGCTCCGGTAAGCGCTTTCATTATAACCGCTTCCAGGAAATCAATGCCTGCCGTCAAAATCAGAATCACCATAATCATGCGGAAATACGGCATATCCACCTCTGCATATCCGTGACTTGCGCTCTCTATTTTTCCTGCAATAATAGCCATTGCAATAAGTACTACAACGAGAAATACAACGGTCTTGGCTACAATAAACTCAATCCCGACCGCAGCGCTGTTAGATGCGGAAAGTTCTCTGATTCTGCTTACAGGAGCTTTCAAAATAGGTATTATCTCGGAAAACATATTCTTTGTTCCGGATACAAACTCGTCCTTCCGTTTGTTCAGCCACTCCATTTCTTTTGTGGGACCCTGCTGATAATTCTGCTGACCTCCCGGCTGGCCCTGCTGGTAGTACTGCTGACCTCCCGGCTGCCCCTGCTGATAGTACTGCTGGCCTCCCGGCTGCCCCTGCTGGTAGTACTGCTGGCCTCCCGGCTGGCCCTGCTGGTAATACTGCTGACCTCCCGGCTGCCCCTGCTGGTAGTACTGCTGCCCCCCCGGCTGGCCCTGCTGATAATTCTGCCGGCCCCCCGGCTGGCCCTGCTGATAATTCTGCCGACCTCCCGGCTGACCCTGGGATGCCCCTGCATTCTGCGCGCCGCCCGCATTCTGGGCCGTACAGTTGCAGACTTCTCCTTCCTTCAACGGTCTTCCACATTTTGTACAAAATCTTGCCATGATTCTCTCCTCCTTGTCTTTTTCTATGGCTGTCTTTCTATATTTACTGCAGACCTGCTGCGCTTACAACCCAGTCACGTCCATCTTTCACCATCGGCAGTACCTGTGTGTCGGTATCCGATGTCCCCTGATATGTAACCGCGAAATCTACTGTCACGAGGCAGGTGTCATCTCCCGTATATTCTACATCCACCACTGTCAGATCGAACTGAGGCGTCAGCCCGGCTGCCGACATATAACCGCCAAGCCCGCTGGCGAGATCCGACAGAGCCCCGAGATCAAAATTCAGCAGTTCTCCGCCAACTCCAAGCAGTCCCGAATATATTCCCTGACTCTGCTCATCAAAACATTCGAGAAGAGCCTGCTGGTCCATCCGGTTCAAAGCATCTTCCATTTTCTGAACCGTATCTTCCGGTGTCCCTGCTTTAAAAAACAACAGATACAGCATTACCGCTATGGCAATCAGTGCCGCCGCTATAAGCAGTGTCAGCTTCAGGCGGATTGCTGAACCTGCCGCCTTTCCTGCTCCCTGCACCGCTCTCCCGGCCATCTGCGCACCGCCGGCTGCCATCTGCATACCGGATCCCATCATGTGCGCGCCGCCGGACGGATAAAAACCCTGATTCGCCGGACCGGCTCCATATCCCGGCCCCGACATATAGGATCCGCCGGAATTGTAAGAATTATATTGCTCGCTGCCCGGTGCCCCCGGCTGATAAAAATGTCCGTTTCCCGGCTGCTGAGCATAATTTCCCGGCCCATTTGTATGCACGTTTCCGGCATTTTCATATCCGCTGCCCGTCTGTGGAGCACCATCTGACTGAACAGTTCTGCTGCCGCAGTATGCACAAAAAACTGAACCATCCCGCAGCTGCCGCCCGCATTTTCTGCAGAACATAATGCCACCCCCTCGAAAGAAAATTTCATTTATAAATTTTTTATAAATTCACCTCTTCATTATAAAAATAAACATTTTTTTTGTCAATGTTTTGAAGATGTTCATCTTTAATAATAATGCCGGAAGGACAGCTCCATTATCAGGACAAATTAACAATTAAATTCCGCATATTTTCCGCTTCATAACAGCAAAAAACATTTCTTCACCCTCTTTCTAAATCATGCTATAATAGTCAGAAAAGCCGGCTGAAGCTTCTTTACATATAAATTCTTCGCCGTTTTCCTTAAAACAGACACATTTTCGGAGGTCAGACTATGGCAGAAAAAAATACAACTCAGAAAATCATCCTGAGCGCGGACAGTACCTGCGATCTGGATGAAGAATTAAAAGAACGGTATCACGTGAATTACTTTCCGCTCCATATCATACTGGACGGAAAAGACTATATGGATAATGTGGATATTACGCCGGAGCAGATATACCAGGCATATTATGAGCGGAAGATCCTGCCGAAAACTGCCGCTGTAAACGTAGAAGAATATATCGAACATTTCAGACCCTGGGTAGAACAGGGATATGAAGTTATTCACATCAATCTGGGACACGCACTGTCAAGCGTGTATCAGAACTGCTGCCTTGCGGCATCTGAACTGGGACATATTCATGTAATCGACAGCTGCAATCTCTCATCCGGAACCGGTCTCCTTGTAGCAGCCGCCGGCAAAATGATACAGCAGGGTCTGGATGCGGAGACAATTGCCCGTGCCCTCAGAGAGCGCACCTCAAGATGCCACGCCAGTTTTATCCTTGACACACTTACATTCCTTCACGCCGGCGGGCGCTGTTCTTCCATTGCAGCACTGGGCGCCAATATGCTGAAGCTGAAGCCCTGCATCCAGGTGGACAACCGCGATGGCAGCATGGGTGTGGGCAAAAAATACCGCGGCGCCCTGGATAAGGTTCTTGTCAGATATGTAAAGGATGAGCTGGCCCGGTACACGTACATCAGCCCGGAGCTTCTCTTTATAACCCACTCCGGAATTCCTCAGGAATATATCCGTCTGGTGAAGAAAACCGTGGAAGAAACCATGCATTTTGATGAAATTCATATTACAAAAGCAAGCTGTACCATATCCTGTCATTGCGGTCCCAATACTCTGGGAATCCTCTTTGAGACGAAAAAATGAAGCGCGTACGGCCATAAACCCGCCAAAGCCCACGGAGTCTGAGGAATACAAAAGAAAAAATCGTAAATCATAACAGAAAAAGGAGTACACATAGATGGATACAAAACCTGTATTTCACGGAAGTGACATTGAAAAGATCTGTGAATATTACAATCTTAAAAAAGAAAATATTGTAAATTTCGGAGCAAATGTCAACCCGCTGGGTCTGTCCCCCCATGTTAAGGAAGCAATTGCGGACAATCTGGATCTTCTTTCTTCCTATCCGGACAGAAATTATACCGCCCTCCGCCGGGTCATCGCCGGATACTGCAATATTCCGGCGGACTATATTCTTCCCGGCAGCGGTTCCAGCGAGCTGATTGCCCTTCTGATCGAAGTGCGCGCGCCGAAGCATACACTTGTGCTGGGTCCTACTTATTCGGAATACTCCCGGGAACTTTCCTTTTCCGGAAGCACTCAGGAATATTACCACCTGAATGCATCGGATAATTTTTCTCTGGATGTGGATGATCTGTGCCATGTACTGGACAACGGATATGATTTTCTTATCCTCTGCAATCCGAATAATCCCACATCATCCGCTATTTTAAACAGTGATATGAAAAAAATTCTTTCCTTCTGCAGGGAAAAGGACATCTTTGTGATGGTGGATGAAACTTACGCTGAATTTGCTCCGGATATTTCTGCCGTGACAGCTATCCCCTTTACCCGAACGTATCCGAATCTTATGGTCCTCAGAGGCGTTTCCAAATTCTTCGCCGCCCCCGGAATGCGTCTGGGATACGGCGTCACGGGAAACAGAGCGTTTCTTGAAAAAATGAAGGAGAAACAGATTCCCTGGTCCTTAAACAGTATCGGCGCCTTTGCGGGAGAGATCATGTTCCAGGATCAGGAGTATATCAGCAGAACGCGAAGCCTCATTCTCTCAGAACGGGACAGAATGTACAGAGAAATCGAAAAGCTTCCTGCTTTTAAGTCCTATTTCCCGTATGCCAACTTCCTGCTTCTTAAGATTCAGAAGCCGGATGTCACTTCCTTCGATGTATTTGAATTATGTATAAAAAACAATCTTATGATCCGGGACTGCAGTTCCTTCCAGTGTCTGGACGGCGAATTCATCCGGTTCTGCATTATGATGCCCGAAGACAATTCCCGGCTTCTGGAAGTTCTCAGAACCGTTTAAGCCCGGCTGTATAAATCTGTAAAGCCAGAACAGACCTGCAGATAAAAAAGAAGAGAGTGCTGCATCGGCTGCATATACTCTCTTCCTGTTATCTGCCTGTTTCTTTTCTGCTGACTCTGCTTTTCCTGAGCAGACGCCTTTCACTCCTCAATCTCTTCTCCCAGATAAAATACTTTAAAAAATAACTCCAGGGACTCAAACAGCTCCCGTTTTTTCTGCTGAAGCTCCTTGATCTTGAGCACGCTTCCGATCTCGTCAAAGGCAAAATCCCCTTCCTCGTGGTCCACTTTCAATTCAAGATTTCCATCTTCATCAAACACCAGAAGCAAAACTCCTCCCACATCCTCCGTATAAAGCACACACATAATCTGCAGCTCCTGTTTGATTGCTTCCGGAAGCGCGTCAAATTCCGGATTCAGATAAAACTTCTGTTCATAAGAACTGGCTGCGCACAAAACAATTTCGTCGTTCATAATTCTCCTTTCTGACAATTTGCCCCAAAGGGGACAGACCCTTTTGGAAAGGGGTCTGTCCCCTTTGACTGAAATTTTCAGACATATCCGTATACACCGCGCACGGACACTTCTCCTGCGCAAATTTTTTCTACTGTGCCGTCTTCTCTCCGGACAACCAGTTCTCCTTTCTGGTTGATCCCCTCCGCAAAGGCCTTATACTCTGAATCTTTTTCCAGTATAAGAACCTCCCGTCCCCGGTTTATAAGAAGACCGCTGTATTTTTCCATAAGTCCCGACATGTCTTCTGTCTGCATAAATATTTTATAATCTTCCTCAAAATGCCTCATCACTGCCGCAATAACGGGAGCCCGCTTTACCCGTTTCCCGGTCTCTGAGAGGAGGGATGTGGCCGTCTGTATTTCTTCCGGAAAGCTCTGCACATTTACATTAATTCCCACTCCTACAGTGACATGGTTGATATAATCCACCTGGGTACTCATCTCCGTCAGAATTCCCACAAGTTTTTTCCCGCTGACAATAATATCGTTAGGCCACTTGATCTGAACCTTCACATCTGCGCAGTCCATGATGCCTTCCGCTACGCTGCATGCCATGACAAGCGTAAGCATGGGCGCTTTTTCCGGAGTAAGCTCCGGGCGCAGAAGAATGGACATATAAATACAGGAACCGCCCGGGGATTCCCATGTGCGGCCCCTCCTGCCCCGTCCGGCCGTCTGTCTGTCCGCAACTGCCAGAGTTCCGTGGGGGGCGCCCTCATCCCCCAGATGCCGGATTCTGATGTTTGTCGAGTCTGTTTCCGGATAGTAAACCACAGGCTTTCCTGCCCATTCCGTCTCCATCAGGCTTGCCACTTCCTCGGCCGTTATAACATCCGGTTCATCAAGAATACGATATCCTTTGCTCCGGACAGCTTCCACCTGATACCCCTCTTCCTGGAGCTGCCGGATCACCTTCCACACCGCAGTCCGGGAAACGCCGAATTTCTCACAGATTTCCTGGCCCGACACATAGTCACCGGTCTCACGGAGCATTTTCAGAATTTCCGCTTTCATAATGTAGCCATCATCACAGCTTTGATCGTATGCATACGGTTTTCCGCCTCGTCGAATACTTTTGACTGTTCGGACTCAAATACTTCGTCTGTGACTTCCATATCCTCAATACCAAACCTCTGACCCATTTCTTTTCCGATTTTTGTCTTCAGATCATGGAACGCCGGCAGGCAATGAAGGAAAATCGCGTCTTTTTTCGCATTTGCCATAACTTCTTTAGTTACCTTATACGGAGTAAGCTCACGGATTCGTTCTTCCCACACCTCATCCGGCTCACCCATAGACACCCACACATCTGTATAAATAACATCTGCGTCTTTCGTGCCTTCTTCCACATTATCAGTCAGGGTAATGGTTGCGCCGGACTCTTCTGCGTAACCCCGGCATGTCTGAACCAGTTCTTCATTCGGGAAATATTTTTCCGTCGTGCAGGCTACAAAATGCATTCCAAGTTTGGAACATGCAACCATAAGAGAGTTGCCCATGTTGTATCTTGCATCTCCCATATACACCAGCTTAATGCCTTCCAGTTTTCCGAACTGTTCACGGATGGTCAGCATGTCCGCCAGCATCTGTGTCGGATGGTATTCATTTGTCAGACCATTCCACACCGGCACTCCCGCGTATTTTGCCAGTTCTTCCACAATTTCCTGGCCGAATCCACGGTACTCGATTCCGTCGTACATCCGGCCAAGCACCCTTGCCGTATCCTCTATGCTCTCTTTCTTTCCCATCTGGGAACCGGTGGGCCCCAGATATGTAGTTCCCATTCCCATATCGTGCGCCGCCACCTCAAAAGCGCAGCGGGTGCGGGTGCTGTCTTTCTCAAAAATCAGAGCTACATTTTTCCCTTTATAATTGTCCACCGGGATGCCGTTTTTCTTTTTTTCCTTCACATCCGCGGCCAGATCAAGCAGATAAACTATTTCTTCCTTTGTGAAATCCTTTAATGTAAGAAAATTTCTTCCTTTTAAATCCATAATTCTGTCCCTTTCTATCTGTATTAATGTGTGCACAAATGCCGGCAGCTTCATCCGGCTGACTGCACGGTCATACCGTTCCTCAATCAGCCTGAAAAGCTCATCTACAGTGTAAATCCTGTATTTCGGAATCCTCAGCTGCTTTGCGCAGGCTTCCAGCATGGCCATGTACAGTTCTTTATCCGTACTTCTCAGCGGCAGCTTCAATACAAAAGCCAGTTCTGCTTTCTCCATATCGCTGACGCCGCGCATCCGGCGCTCAAACCACGCTTCCTCATGCTCCTGGTCAATATAATAAATGATTCCTTCCAGACCGTAAAGCATCCGCTTAGCATCATAATAACCGATTTTCAGATTTTTTGCACTGCGTTTCCGGTCAAATTCAATAATACTTCCCAGTTTTACCCGGGGGCCGATCCTGTATACCTCCGCGTCTTCCGGCATCTTCACCCTCGGTTCTCTTCCCGGTCCGTAAATGCGGATCTCTATGATATCTGTATATCCCCGTTTCACAAGCGAACCCAGTGGCACGTTGTTGACCACTCCTCCGTCAATATAGCGGCGGCCGTCCAGCTTCTCATTGCGGAAGCCGATCAGATATGCGCTGGCCAGAAGATAATCCTTAAGCTTCCCCTCCGGAATATCCGAAATACTCAGATCCAGTTCCTTAAAATCCGTAAGGGAAAATGTGAGAATGCAGAATTCTTTTCCTGACCTTCTTATTCTTTCCTCATCTATATTTTTCTGAATGAGATTTTTAAGGGGCGTGATGTCCACTCCCCTCTCAGTCAGGATCCGCCTTGCCTCTGCCAGAATCTCACCGATGCGGTGTTCTCCGTCAAAAAGCTGTTCCATCCATGTATCGTCTACATCCATTACCTGGGAAAATGTAATATCCTTCCAGATCTGCTCCGCTTTTTCCGGGTCGTCCATGCAGATCAGCGCGCCGTTCAGCGCTCCCACAGATGTTCCGGCAACGGCGTTAATCCTTACACCTGCCTCTTTCAGCGCTTTCCAGGCTCCGATCTGATACGCTCCTCTGGCTCCTCCTCCGTCAAGAACGAGACCGTATTCTTTTGACAGGTCAATCAACGGTTCCATCAGCACTTTCCTCCTGAATCTCTTATACCGGACCATATCAGTATACACTCATATGTATAAAAATGCAATATATATGTATAAAAATTCATTCTGTGTCATCAGGCAAAAATCGCCGCGGACATTTATGCCGCGGCGTATCTTATTGCTTTATTTTCTTCAGTATTTCTCTATTTTCCTCTTCTCTGTCTGGCTGCCTCAAACAGCAGAATTGAGGCGGCCACCGCCGCGTTCAGCGACTCTGTACATCCTTCCATGGGGATCCGTATCCTGCAGTCTGCGCACTCCGCAACTTCCTGACGCAGACCATTGCCTTCATTTCCGATCATAAACGCACAGCCGCGCCGATAATCTTCCCCGTCATAAGTCCGCCTTCCCTCAAGATGCGCCGCGTATACACGCAGTCCGCCCGCCTTCAGCTCCATTACCGCCCCCGGCAAATCCTCCGCACGGTAAAACGGAAGCCGGAAAATAGCGCCCATTGTAGAACGGATTACTTTCGGATTATAAACATCCACACAGTCTTTGCTCATAAGTATGCCGGATGCTCCGGCAGCCTCCGCAGAGCGAAACACTGTTCCCATGTTTCCCGGATCCTGAAGATTATCCAGAACAAGAACAAGAGGCAGTCTTGCTCTTCCTGCAGCGCCGTCTCTGGCCGCAAAATGTCCTTCAAAGGGATCCTGCATAAATGCACGCTGTACATGAGTATGCGCAGCCGCTTTTTTCACACCTAATATATCCGCGAAACTGTATTCCGGCATATGTACCGCAGCCAGTACGCCCTGAGGCGTCTTTGTATCTGAAACCCGGGCAAACACTTCATCCGACAGCGTCTCCGTCCGGACTCCGGCCTTTTTGTATGCAGCTGTCTGCTCCCCGCATTTTTTTTCATAACTTTCGGATACATAAAGGCAGTCAATCCATTCCATCGGGATCTCTTCCGCCATGCGGGGCCCTTCTGCCAGGAACAATTTTTCTTCTTCCCGGATCCTGCTTTTTTCTTTTAACCGAATCAGTTCTTTTACCTTCTGGTTTGATGTACTCGTTATCATAATTCTCTCTTTTCAGTCAGCTGTTATTTTTTCTTTGAATCAAATTTTTCCAGGATGTCGTTGGCGCCGATCAGGATCAGTATACCTTCTGCCGGCAGCGGAGCAGCAGGATCAAAAGTTACGTTTACTTCTTTTCCGAGAATAATGCCTACGACATTAATGCCGAACCGCTCACGCACTTTCAGTTCCGCCAGACTCTTTCCAACCCATTTTTCCGGTACGATTGTTTCCACCATACTGTAATCGCTGGACAGTGCGATCCAGTCTGTAAACTCTCTCGCCACAAGATTCTTTGCCACACGGCTTCCCATATCAATTTCAGGATACACGACAATATCCGCTCCTACCCGCTCAAGAATTGATCCCTGAAGCTTATCTTTCGCCTTTACCAGCACTTTGGGTATTCCCATTTCCTTGCATAACATTGTTGCCATGATACTTGCCTCAAAGTTTTCGGATACGGCAATTACCACGCCGTCCAGATTTCTGCTTCCCAGAGATTCCAGTGCATCGGGATCCGATACATCCGCTTTGATTGCATAGGCAACCTGTTCCGATATTTCCTGAATTTTTTCATAAGATTCATCTACTGCAAGGACATCACACCCCATGGTTTCCAGTGTGGTCGCCACACTCCATCCAAAACTTCCGAGTCCTAAAACCGCATACTGCTTTTTCATAATTCTTTCCTTTCTGTTTCCTGTTATTCGCACAAAATAAACTTTCCCCTGTTTCCTTTTTCCAAACTATCCTATCATAACCCGTTTTTCCGGCAGTTCTCTGAACTGAGTGGACTTATTGGCGCGCCCGGAAAATACAAGTGCCATTGTCATCGGCCCGATTCGCCCCGCATACATAAGAATCATCAGGACAATGTGACTTCCGCGCGTCAGATGCGGAGTCAGATCAGCAGAAAGTCCCACAGTTCCCATTGCTGATGAAGCTTCGTACATCAGATTGAGCACATCCTTTCCCGGCTCAAAAATCGTAAGCGCCGCGACACCGCACAGCCAGAATGTAAATGTAACAACAAGAATGGTAACCGATGAACGGATTACATCTCCTTCTATCCTTCGTCCGAAACATTCCGTATCTCTCTTTCCCCTGAGAACACAGATTACAGTCAGAAGTACCATGGCCATTGTCGTCGTCTTAATACCGCCTGCTGTTCCCCCCGGAGATCCTCCGATAAACATCAGCACACATCCCAGAAGCCGGGAGCTTTCTGTAAGTCCGGACTGTGATACAGTGGCAAATCCTGCTGTCCTGGTCGTTACCGACTGAAAAGCAGACGCCATAAACTTTTCAAACACATTCATATTGCCGATGGTTTCCGGATTGTTGTACTCCAGAATAAAATATCCCAGTGTACCGGACAGAAGGAGAACCGCCGTCATGGTAATTACAACTTTGCTCTGCAGCTCCAGTTTTGTGGCTACTCTCCGCTTTGGCATCTTCTTTTTCACTACAGTTCTGATTGTAGACGCCACGTCATGCCATACTGTAAATCCGAGACCGGCTGACACGATCAGGAACATAGTTGTAAAATTAATCAGCGGAGAACTTACATACTCCATAAAACTGCTGTTTCCGATAATATCTACTCCTGCATTACAGAATGCGGAAATAGAATGGAAAATACCGTACCAGATTCCCTTGATTACTCCGAACTCGGGGATAAATTTAATCATGAACAGCACAGCGCCAATTCCCTCTACAAGGAATGTACCCTTCAAAATCCTGATGATAAATTTGACCATTCCGGACAGGGTATCCAAACCGTATGCCTGCTGGATCAATATCCTTCCTTTCATACTGATGCGCTTTCCAAGGATCAGAAAAAAGGATGCCGTACATGCAATAACTCCCAGTCCTCCGATCTGTATCAGAATCATCATAATGAACTGACCGGCCAGCGTAAACTGTTCTGCCGGAACGACCGTCACAAGACCGGTCACACAGACGCAGGTCACTGATGTAAAAAGTGCGTCTATGAACTCAATCGGCTTCTGATTACTAAACGGCAGCCAGAGCAGCACGCCGCCAAGAAAAATTACGCCGAAAAACCCCAGCGCTACAATCTGCATTGTTGTCAGCCTGACCCTTCTGGGGCTTTTTTTCTTTTCTTCCATAAACTTACTCTCCTGTTTCTTCGCTTTTACAGTCCGGCATTCCGCACACAAAAAAAGCCGGAACACCGGACTGTTCACAAGGCTATACTAACACACGCACCTGCCAATGACAAGCTAAGGAATCGTAAAAAAAGAGAGCCTCTGACGGCTCTCTTTTCGCTTATACTTTAAACCTGTATCCCACGCCCCAGATCGTTTCAATATACTGGGGATGTGAGGTATCATATTCAATTTTTTCCCTGATTTTCTTAATATGCACCGTAACTGTGGCAATATCCCCGATAGACTCCATATCCCATATTTCCCGGAACAGTTCCTCCTTGGTGTATACGTGGTTCGGATGACCTGCCAGGAAAGTAAGCAAATCAAACTCTTTGGTTGTAAAGGACTTCTCTTCTCCATTAACCCACACACGTCTTGCCGTTGTATCAATCTTCAGTCCCCGGATCTCTATAATCTGGTTTTCCTCCACATTACTTCCGATCAGACGCTCATATCTTGCCAGATGCGCCTTAACCCGGGCTACAAGTTCGCTGGGGCTGAATGGTTTTGTCATATAATCATCTGCCCCCAGCCCGAGTCCTCTGATCTTGTCGATATCATCCTTTTTCGCGGACACCATGATAATGGGCGTGTTCTTTTCGCTCCGTATCTGCCGGCAGATCTCAAATCCGTCCACACCGGGCAGCATCAGATCGAGGATGATCAGATCAAATTCGCCGTTAAGGCCTTTGTTAAGACCTGTTTCTCCGTCGTTTGCCACCTCGACCTCAAAATTACTCAGCTCCAGGTAGTCTTTTTCCAGATCGGCAATACTCTCCTCATCTTCTACAATTAAAATACGCTTATTCATCAATCGGTACCTCCTGATATTTTCTTACAACAAAATACATTGTTGTGCCGGCGCCCTCTTCACTGGTGGCCCAGATATTGCCGCCATGCTCTTCCACAATTTTCTTGACAATAGAAAGGCCGATTCCGCTTCCTCCCTTGGAAGAATTTCTGGAAGCATCCGTCCGGTAAAACCTGTCAAATATGTACGGCAGATCCCGTCCGGATATGCCCTTTCCATTGTCGCCCAGTTCAACCTGAATAAAGTCTCCCACGTCCTTTATCTGCATTGTGATCTTTCCCTGAGGCTTATCCATATATTTGAGGGAATTTGATACAATGTTGTTGATAACCCTTCTCAGCTGTTCCGGATCCACTATAATTCTGCAGTCCTGCTCCATAAAATTATGATAACTGAACTCCACATTTTTGGCATCAAGTTCCATGGAAAGATCCTCCGCGCAGTCTTCAAAATAGCCTCTGGCGGATACAGTCGCGAAATTATACGGTATCCTGTTTGTATCAATCTTGGAATACAGCGTCAGCTCATTAATAAGAAGGTCCATCTCATTAGCCTTATTATAAATCGTCTTAATGTATCTGTCCATCTTTTCCGGCGTATCAGCCACACCGTCCATAATGCCTTCCACATAGCCCTTGATGGCTGTAATCGGTGTCTTCAGATCATGGGAGATATTACTGATCAACTCTTTATTCTCCCTGTCAAACTCCACCTTCTCCTCCGCGTTTGCCTTCAGCCGCAGTCGCATCTCCTCAAAATCCTGACACAGCTGCCCGATCTCGTCGTCTGATTCCTGACGAATCTCAAAATCAAGATTTCCTTCCTTAATATTTCTGGCCGCCTTCTGAAGTTTCTCCAGCGGAACAGAAACCGAACGGTATATCCAGTAAATCAGAAGCCCCGCTGTAAAAAAAACAACTGCAAGATAAAGCTGTTGAAGTTCATCCGCTTTGCCCGGAACAAACGTATGCATGGCAACCGTCATAAAAATCATCGGCAGAATCATAACCGCCATAAACACAATTACAAGTTTTGTACGAAGCTTCATCGAATTATCCTTTCTGTCAGAATATTCTTCACAAAGGGGTCCGCCCCCTTTTGCCGAAGTTGTCTGACTTCTTTCTATTTTACAGGTCTTCGTTTTTTCCGTCAACCCATTTACTTTATATCGCCGCGTCTCTCCCGGTCCTCCACCTTACGACAAAGGACCGCTCCTTCCGGTTTCCCGGAAAGGAACGGTCCTTCCTTCTTCTGATTATTTTATTCGCACTGTGGTTTTATCCGTCTGTACGTTTTTCACTGCGTCCAGTCAGCTTCTTTTTTTCCGGACATACACGACAGTTCCTGCCATTCCCAGCGCAAGAGCGCATGCAGCCGCTGCTCCGAATACATTAGTTGTATCTCCGGTCTGTACAGCATTGGAGCTGTCCGCGTCATCTGTACCCTGGCCGTTTCCGCCTGTCTGCTGGTCGTCTCCGCCCTGAGGATCTGACGGCTGATCCGGTTCGCTCGGATCTGTCGGGTCAGTCGGATCACTCGGGTCGGTCGGATCACTTGGATCTGTCGGGTCAGTCGGCTGCTTCTCCTCTACTGTTACTGTAAAGGCTGCTGTTTTGCCGCCATAGGTTACTGTCACGGTCTGCTCTCCTGCTGTATCCGGGTCATAACCGCTTACTGTGTAATCTCCGGCCTTAACTTCCGCTTTGCTGCCGTCACTGTATACTGCGGTAACAACAAGGCCGCTCAGATCCAGTTCTTCTCCCTGAACGTATTCTGTCTTCGTCGGACCTGTAACCTCAATCTTATCAAGCGTCGGCTCCGGCTCTTCACTTTCTGTTACTATTACAGTAAATACTTCGGTTTTACCTTCATATGTTACAGTAATCTTCTGCTCTCCTATCGCATTCGGATCATAGCCGCTTACCGCATATTCGCCGGCCTGAAGCTCAACTTCGCTGCCGTCGCTGTATACCGCGGTAACAACAAGGCCGCTCAGATCCAGTTCTTCTCCCTGGGTGTACTCTGTCTTCGTCGGACCTGTGAGCCTGATCTCATCAAGGGTCGGTTCCGGCTCTTCTGCTGACTTCACAATTGTAATTGTATAATTCAGCGAAGTCTCATGATCCTGTGCATAGCTGGTAAGCGAAACTGCCGTTTCATCACCGTCAAGGCGAATCATGCGCTCATTGCTGTTGTCAAACAGGATATCCCCGATATAAACCAGTCCGCTTTCTTTCATTGTTGAGGCAAGCATATTAACTGCCTCAACATCTTCGCCGACTGTAAGGGTATATTCATTCACATCCGGATCAAACGCCGGCTCCAGTGTTCCCTGATCAAACGTAAGACCGGAAAGTCTTGCATCTGTATCATATGTCTGAGAAGTAATCACACGGAGACCGAACAGGCCGCCTGCGTATCCGCCGGTGCTCTGGAATTTCACCGTCACTTTCGATGCTCCGTCCTCAATATAATCTGTAATATCATACAGATCCTCATAGAACACGTTTGTTCCTGCTGAATTGTTAATTGTAACAGTCTGAAGCAGCTGATCGTTTACATAAATCTCAAAGCTGCGGCCCTGATCGCCTGAATACCAGGTACATCCGAGATAGTTGTGCTCTGCTTCCGGATCTACGTTAAGATCATAACTCCACCAGCCGCTCGCGTTTGCATGACGGAATGTTCTTCCGTTAAATGATCCTGTGCTGGTGTCTCCGCCTGTCTTCAGATTCTTCGCGAACTCAGAATTGTTATTGTCAAAACTGTCAAGATAATCCACGCTTACTTCCTGCTCGCGGAGCGCTTCTTTCTCAGCCAGAATTCTGTCCTGAGAAGCCTGAGAATCCGGCTCTTCCAGATTCATATAGATACCGTACCTCTGCTCATGCTGCATGTAATACGGGCTGTAAATCAGTTCCTCTGAATCTGTATTCTTTAACTGGAACTGAATTCTTCCATCCTCACTATCCTCAATCCGGACAAAGTTTTCCACAATATTTGCTTTCCACTCTTCAACGGACATATTCTGAACCGTGATTGTATCTTTCGCGGATGTATCTTCAGTTCCGACTCTTACCAGGATTCCATTTCCCTGGGAAGCGTCAATATCTTTGTCGCCAAGTTCCGCTGCCAGTACAACCGGGCCATACTTGAATGCTACAAAGTTCTCATTATCTGCAGTTGACTCGATTTCCACCTGCATCGGCATTGTGTAGGAAATTTCATCTCCTGCCTTCAGACCCTCCAGTACAAAGAATCCGTTCTCTGCCGTCACATCCTGTTCTTTACCGTTTACTTTAATAACTGCATCGCCTGCCAGCCACTCCGGCTGACGAAGCGCTACAGACGTTCCGTCCGCAATATCATTTACCGTATATATAACGGTATCATCGTTCGGAATGTTCGCATCCTGTGTAAGACTGATTCCAAGTCCTTCATCTTCAATGGCTGAGCTGTAGAACATATTTACATACAGGGTATTTCCCTTAATCTGATAAATATAGTCGCCCAGCTTGGAGAAGTTCTCCATACCGGTTCCTGTACAGCACCAGAATTCATCATACGGTCTGTTATATACCTTGTTGTATCCGGCTGCCATCGGCTGGAAGTACATTGTTGTACCGGTCTCCGGATTCTGTGACGCAAGAATCGCATTTGTAAATGTTCTCTCAAAATAATCCAGATATTTGGGATCCTGTGTCTGATCGTAAAGCGCTTTTGTAAGTTTCAGCATGTTATATGTATTACATGTCTCACAGGTCAGCGCTCCGTCATAAGATCCTTTTGTCGCGTCATAGCACAGTTCACCCGCATTGTGGAAATGCTCGCTCTGGCTGTTTCCTCCGGTGATATATGTGTGGTCATTTACCACGATATCCCAGAAGTTCTCAGCGGCAGTGAGATACATATCCAGATTGTCTTTTTCTTCCTGCGTCAGTTTATCGTAGTATTCTTCATTTTCAGTAAGCACGCTGTATCTCTTTACTGCTCCCGTGAATTTCGGAATTGTGGTATTTGCGTGTTTACCGCTGAGCACGTCCTGGCCTGCTGCCAGCTGCTCGAACAGAGACACTTCATCAAAGCACTCTGCCGCCTCTTTGATGTGATCGTTTCCCGTAATGCGGTACAGTTCATAGAGAGCCTCATTCATACCGCCGTACTCGATCCAGAGTACCTGCTGTTTATTCGGAAGATTTGTACAGCGGATGTACAGATACTCTCCGAAGTTCTCTGCAATTGTGATAGCTTTGTTCTTTACTTCCGTATCATCTACATTTTTTGCAATGTCAATCAGTCCTGCCAGCACTTTATGCAGATTATAATATGGAACAAGTACTGTGCCGTCGTCCGCTGTAGGAGCGGTTCCGCCGTCAAATCTGGCAAGTACGCCCTCCGGGAACGCGGAAATATATCCTGCGCTCTGCGGATATGTCTCGGCATATGCATTCTGACATTTCTCCAGTCCGTTTACAGCTGCCTCAATCTGTTCCATAAGCTGTGCCTTTACATCCGCATCGTCCTCACTCAGATATGCCTGAGAAAGAGCTGACATATAATGCCCGAATGTATGACCACGGAAATTGGATGCTCCGGTTCTCTCCCATCCGCCGTATCCTTCCTCCGTAGTAGGTTCCAGTCCTGCCACATTATAGAATTCATACAGGAATTTCTCGGAGCTCAGGCTGAGGAGATACTCCTTTTCTTTTGTAAACGCATTTACCATATAATCATCAGACAGTGTAACATCATCCATAAGGCTTGTGTCTGACAGATCCATCGGCTTCTTCGCAAGTACGGTCACATCAAAAGTCTTTGTTGCCGCTTCTCCATCCATGAATACTGCAGTTGCTGTCAGCGTCACTTCTGCATCCGGTTCGCCGACCTCCGGTCTGGTAATCACACCGTTATTATCCATTGCTGTTCCTGCAGTTACTTCCCAGGTAATCACAGAACCCTGTGCGCCGACCGACGGAAGCGCAAGATTTCGGCTTGTCTCAGAAGGAATACTCAGCGCCTCCAGGTCATCCTTTGCAATCTGCGCCTTGTCAATCTCACCGCCGTTTTCTTCATACAGCGCCATTGCCTCTTCCTTTGTTGCCGTATCGTTGAACAGTTCGTAATGATCCAGCGCTGCCTTCAGATATGAGCCATTATAAGCCGGTCCATTGTAACCCATTGACTTCTGCATACTCTCGTCTGATCCGAGCACGCCGTCACGGTCATCATTAATTGCATAGTCTACTGTAGATGTCTGCTCAATACCATTGCGGTAGAATACCACTTCTTTGCTTGCACTGTTATATGTCACAACAATATGCGTCCACTCGCCCGCCGGGAAGAACTCCGAACGATTCGCCTTTACGCTTACCTTGTAAGGCTGTCCCGCATTTTTTCCCTCTCCGATGGATAATGCAAGCGGCACATTATCGTTTTCTGATGACAGATACCAGCCGTCTGTGTAGTATTCGTTTTTATTCCACGAAATAATTCCCTCACCGGTCATTGTCTGCTCCGGATTGATCCAGAATGACAGTGTCAGATTCTTCGGCTGCAGATCTGTATTTTTGCCGAGATCAATGTATGTATTTCCGGTAAGTTCCAGGGCTTTTCCGCCGTTTGCTCCTTCTACATATTCATAACCTGATCCGGAAAATTTGATGTCCGTATTTATTCCGGTACCATCTGTCAGGTTATCCTCAAACTCCAGATCCAGCACCTGGTTTTTCAGTCCGGAAGTTTCTGTTTCTTTGTTTTCCTCATAAAGAGCCAGCGCCTGTTCAGCCGTTGCTGTATCATTAAACAGCTCATAGTGGTCCAGCGCTGCGTTCAGAAAAGCATATCCATACGCAGGTCCGTTGTAACCTATAGATTTCTCCATATCCGGATCCGAACCGAGAACGCCGTCCCTTCCCTCACCGACAGCATAATCCACGTTTACGGACTGTGCTTCACCATTGCGGTAAAATGCAACGTCTTTTGTTTCGCTGTCATAAGTAACAACAATGTGTGTCCACTCGCCTGCCGGGAAGAATTCCGCGCGGTTTCCTTTCACGCTCACCTTATACGGCTGTCCGCCATTTGCCCCTTCTCCTACAGAGAGGGCCAGCGGGGTATTGTCGTTTTCTGATGTAAGATACCAGCCGTCCGTATTATATTCCTGTTTATTCCAGGAAATAATCTGCTCTCCCGTTATCGTCTCATTCGGATTGATCCAGAACGACAATGTGAGATTTTCCGGCTGAAGTCTCTCATCCTTGCCCAGATTCACATAAGTACTTCCTGTCAGGCTCAGAGCCTGTCCGCCGTTTACGCCATCCACGTACTCATAGCCGTCGCCGCTGATCGAAATATCGGCTATGGTGTCCGTTCCATCTGTCAGTTCTCCCTCAAATTCCAGATCCAGCACCTGATTTTCCAGCGCGTCCCCGGCCCTGCCGGCGTCATCCGCCGCCGGAGCTGCCATTGCCGGCAAAACAGAAGTCACCGTCATGGAAAAGACAGACAGGACAGCGATGAAGCTTAATCTGTTTTTCTTCATCCTTTTTCCTTCCTCCTCTACTACAATAATACACCATGTTATTTTATTATAGTAGGAAATATCCGGATCAGCCAGAAGGGAACTCCTGATTTGTAAAATTTTATCAACAATCAACAATACAAATTTTCATATTATATCCGGAATTTTAATACATTTTATTTTTTCAATTCCAAAACCCCGCATTTTGTTTGTGTTTTTCCGATTTCATTTGTTTTTAATCAAAAAAAATCAACTTTTTCCATTCCGGTTTACCGAAAATATATCAAAATCCGGAATGGAAAAGTTGATTTTATTATAGCATTTCTCATATTTTAAGCCGCACGCCCGTCAGGCGGCATGACAGAGACAGTTTTTTTACTTCAGGTATATAATATTACAGATATTTTTTCAATGTTTCCACTTTGTCCAGCTTCTCCCAGGGGAGATCAAGATCATTTCTTCCAAAATGTCCGTAAGCCGCTGTCTGTTTGTAAATCGGTCTTCTCAGATCAAGCATCTTTATAATTCCGGCCGGACGCAGGTCAAAGTTCTCCCTTATAATCTCAACCAGTCTGCTGTCCGATACTTTGCCTGTGCCGAATGTATCCACGGAAACAGAAGTAGGCTGAGCTACGCCGATGGCATAGGAAAGCTGAATCTCGCAGCGTTTTGCTAGTCCTGCCGCCACAATATTTTTCGCGGCATAACGTGCTGCGTAAGCGGCAGAGCGGTCAACCTTGGTGCAGTCCTTTCCGGAAAACGCACCTCCGCCGTGGCGCGCCTTTCCGCCGTAGGTATCCACGATAATCTTTCTGCCTGTAAGTCCGCTGTCTCCGTGGGGTCCGCCGATTACAAAGCGTCCTGTCGGATTGATAAAGAATTTTGTTTCAGAATCTACCATGTTCTCCGGAATAATCGCGTCAAAAACATACTTTTTAATATCTTCGTGGATCTGTTCCTGGCTCACGTCCGGATCATGCTGTGTAGAAAGTACGACCGCGTCCAGTCTTTTCGGAGTGCCGTTCTCGTCATACTCTACTGTCACCTGTGTTTTTCCGTCCGGGCGCAGATAAGGCAGCGTACCGTTTTTTCTCACCTCAGTAAGTCTGCGGGCAAGTTTATGCGCCATTGCGATAGGATAAGGCATATATTCCTCTGTCTCATCTGACGCATATCCGAACATCATGCCCTGATCGCCTGCGCCGATGGCCTCAATATCGTCGTCCGACATTTTATTTTCCTTCGCTTCCAGCGCTTTGTCAACACCGAGAGCAATATCTGCGGACTGCTCGTCAATAGTAGTGATCACTCCGCAGGTATCTGCGTCAAATCCATATTTTCCTCTTGTATACCCGATCTCACGCACGGTATCCCGCACAATCTTCGGAATATCAACATACGCTTTTGTTGTAATTTCTCCCATCACCATTACCAGTCCTGTTGTACAGCATGTCTCACATGCCACACGGCTCATGGGATCCTGCTCCATCAGCGCGTCCAGGATCGCATCGGATATCTGGTCGCACATCTTATCCGGATGTCCCTCTGTAACCGACTCTGAAGTAAATAATAATTTTTCCATACAATTCTCCTTTCTTTGCTTTCTCTTTCGGATTGTCCGTCCGGCCGGATCGACTGACGCAAGTCCGGTTCCGCTTTGCTCCATCTCACCCGCGGGCGTCCCGCCTATGCAGATATGCTCCCCTGGCCATTGGCACAGAGCGCCATGTCCGCTGAAGCTTATGCCCGCAGTCAATCCTGCCAAACGAAAACAGCCCGCGTAAGCGGACTGTTGATATTTCATAACAATCCTCTTATTGTTCGATTGCTCGCTCAGGTTGGCACCTTCCTTTACAGGGGTTGCCGCAGCTTCACAGATCCTTTGTATCTCCACTGCTCTGAATAAGAGAAAGTCTTATTTATTTGATTATTATCGTTCCAATATGAAACTGTACAATGAAACATGGGAAATGTCAATACTATTCTGCCCTTTCCTGATAAAACAAAACATTTTTCCGCATCAGAATCTCCTGCTGCAGAAAAATGTTTTATTATTTATCCGACCTTCAGTCTGAATTTCTGTATTTCTTTCTCACTGGACACCTTTTCAATCACTCCTCCGAGGCTTCTGAGTTTCTCCTCAAACCGCTCATATCCTCTCTGGATATATACGATGTCGTCTACAATTGTAATTCCTTCCGCCGCGAGCCCTGCAATACATAATGCAGCTCCTGCCCGGAGGTCCGGCGCGCTTACGCGGGCTCCCGAAAATCGTTCCACCCCTTCAATGGTAGCAGAGTTGCCTTCTACCTTTACTACCGCTCCCATACGGGCCAGCTCTCCGAGATATTTGAATCTGTTTTCAAAAATGCTCTCTGTAATGGTACTTGTTCCTTTGGCCAGTGCCAGAACAACGCCGATCTGAGGCTGCATGTCTGTAGGATATCCCGGATAGGGAAGTGTCTTTACCTGCGTGCTTCTCAGACGCCCCTTTGCCACAACTCTTACTGCATCATCAAATTCTTCCACCTCGCACCCGATATCCACCAGTTTTGATATGGTAGCATCCAGATGCTTCGGAATTACATTCATAACTGTCACATCGCCCTTGGTCGCAGCAGCGGCAAACATAAATGTGCCGGCTTCAATCTGATCCGGAATAATAGAATATTCCGACTTATGAAGACTTTTCACACCGCGGATCTTAATAACGTCCGTTCCTGCGCCGCGGATATTTGCGCCCATACTGTTAAGAAAATTGGCAACATCTACCACATGGGGTTCTTTCGCCACATTTTCCATAATTGTAAGTCCCTCTGCCATAGCCGCGGTCATCATAACGTTGATCGTCGCGCCTACAGAGACTACATCAAAGTACAGATGTGTGCCTCTTAAATGTTCTGCTTCGGCAACAATCTTCCCATGCTCAATATCCACGTCTGCGCCCAGAGCACGGAATCCTTTTAAATGCTGGTCGATCGGTCTGCTTCCGATATTACATCCTCCCGGAAGAGCTACTTCTGCCTTTTTGTACTTTCCCAGAAGAGCGCCCAGCAGATAATAGGATGCTCTTATCTTCTTGATATAATCGTACTCAATATTGAAATCTCCGATTGTACTGCCGTTAATCTTTACCGTATGCCTGTCAATTCTCTGAACCATTGCGCCAATCCCGCTGATCGCTTCAAGCATTACATTGACATCGTTAACATCCGGAAGATTATCAATTAAAACCGTCTCGTCTGTCATAATCGCTGCCGCCAGAATTGCAAGTGCCGCGTTTTTGGCTCCGCCAATTTCAACTTCCCCTACCAGCGGGTTACCGCCCTTAATTATATACTGCTCCATTTCGCACCTCGACTCCGAATTTGCTGCTGCATCCGTATTTTGCCTCTATCATTGCCGCCGGAAACTGTAACCGTCCCCTGTTCAATGTATCTTTGCATCTGTAATATTTCTGTAATATCTGTCGATATTATACCATAAAAAGAAAATTTGTAAAATTCTTTTTCCTTCTCGCACAAGACAGCGTTCCGTTCAGGCTTCGTACAGCTTTGCGGCAAATACCCCGGAAATATTCATTTCTCTATCTATAGCATGCCTGTGCCAAATACATATAATAGTCTTTTACCGGCACTTATGTCAAGTGTTTTTCTTATCCGAAGCCTTTCTGTATCCTGTCCCCGCCTGCTTTCTGTATTTTTTCTTTTTCCGTTTTTTCTGCTGTTTGCAATACTCTCCCACCGCGTTGATCACATTTTCTATTGTATCCTCAATCCGGCAGCCGTCCTCGCATACAGTAATATCCGCATATTTTTCAAAGTATGGAACCCTCTCGTTGTAGAGATCCCTGAAAGACTGGTCTTTCCTCAGAACAACGCCGCGTTTTTTCGGATTGTGAATTCTCTTTTTTATTGTTTGATAGGAAGCCTTTAAATATACAACCGTTCCGATTTCTTTGTAATGCTTCATGGCATCGCTGCAGTAAATTACGCTTCCGCCCGGCGAAATAACAGAATTCTCCGCTTCCAGATCTGCATTGACCTGATTTTCAATTTTCAGGAAACCATCTTGTCCAACTTCCGCAATGATTTCCCGCAGCAGTTTTTTCTCCTGCTCCTGAATCAGCAGATCCGTATCTATAAAATTCATTCCCAGGCGCTTTGCCACTACAATGCCCACTGTACTTTTCCCTACAGCAGGCATACCGATAAATATAAGATTACTTTTCATATGTCTCTCCCTTGCCGTTTTTCCATTCCGTATGTCAGAGTCTGAACATCCCTGTGTTTTTGTCCGTTTTCCTCTGCGCCGGTTCCTCTTAACCGGCGCGTTTTTCTGATGATTATAACATGTTTCCTGTTGTCAGTAAAACTTACGCCTCATTCTTCTTCGTCCGCTCCTGCGCCGGTACAGTTCCTGATAAAGCATTACTTCCACCAGATCCCTGAGCCATCTGCCGCCATGGTCCGTATCGGAGGAAATTCCTGCCATGCTTTCACTGCGGAACAATTTTTTATTCCGTTTTATGTTCTCACAGATTCTGCCGCACATCATTCTGAGCTGCAGTTTATCCGGATACTGATCATAAATCATACTGCTTTCATATGCCATACGGTCGCATTCTTCTTCCACATAAGGCAGTACGTTTTTTGCGATTTCCGGATACATGCTTTTGAGATATTCAAAATCCATCCGTTCAATTCTTTCATCGTCATAGTCAAGCGTCATCGGATACGCCATATAATAAGGCAGTTTCTGATCCATTTTCTCACTCCCAGACAGACATTATATATATAATATATGCCGGAAATCCCGGGAAGTGAATTTTCCCGGAAAGATCCGGCATTGTAAACCATATATTATTCTGTCCCGAAACCAGTCGCTTCAATCGCTCTCCCGGAGTACCCGCTGCACTTCCAGCCTTATTCCTCCCACGCCGATAATATCGTCCTTCTGCAGCGGCATGGGCTGCTCTACCCGCTGTCCGTTAAGAAATGTGCCGTTTCTTGAGCCCTCATCTTTCAGATAAAGCTGATCACCCCTGCGCACAATCACGCAGTGCGCTTTCGATATCCTTTTATCCTCTGTAAGCGGCAGATATTTTTCATACATTTTCCCTTCCCGGGCTCTGCCGATACCTACGACATCATAAAATACAAAGCTGTATTTTTCCCAGCTGTCAATATTCTCAAGAATAATTTTCCACTGTCTCTTTTTCTTTCTCTGGGGCCTGGAATCCTGAGAAGCCTGATTCTGCCCCTGTTCCGGCCGGCGGACCGCTCTCCGCCTTGCTGTATCGTACTGATCTTCTTCATTCCCGCTGTAGTTTGGCTGCCTGCGGCCCTTCCGGCGGGGCGCCGCATTTTCAGCCTTGCGTTTTTTTATGCTGATGAACGACCCTGCCAGCATCCCGGCACATCCGGCAGCAAGAAGAATCATTATAATCCAGTATGACATGCTACTCATGAAATTATCACTCCTTTAAATCCATATACTACTATACTTTTCCATTACGGGCAAGCACGAATGTATTTTTTTATCAATCTTTGTCGACTGCTTCTCTATCCCGGTATGGCATATTCACTGCAATTATGTTAGAATAGCGTCAGTGTATCCCGGGTATATTTCCTGCAGACCGGCACGGAAAATGCAGCCCGGAAATATATACAGCAGCAAAAGGAGATTACTATGAGTACGATCCGTCCATTCCGGGCAGTCCGCCCGAAGGCAGAACTTGCCGCTTCCATAGCAGCACTGCCGTATGATGTATACAGTACCGCCGAGGCACGGGAAGTAATAGCGGAAGAACCGCTGTCATTCCTCAGAATCGACCGCCCGGAAACACAGTTTCCCGAAAACACAGATCCTTATTCTGATATTGTTTACAAAAAAGCCAGAGAAATTCTTGACGGAATGATTGCCGACGGCTCTTTTATACAGGATGAGAATCCCTGCTTCTATATATATGCGCTCACCATGGACGGCAGGACCCAGAACGGCATTGTAGGCTGCGCCTCTGTGGACGACTACCTGAATCATGTAATTTTAAGGCATGAAAACACACTGGAAGAGAAAGAAACAGACCGGATCCGTCATGTGAGCGCCTGCAGCGCCCAGACCGGACCGATCTTTCTCACATACCGGCCCCGGACAGAGCTTAAAAAAATCATAGCTTCCGTAAAGCGGTCACCGTGCCTCTATGATTTCACGGCCAGCGACCAGGTGCGCCATCAGGTATGGCGGATCGATCAGAAATCCGAAATCGAGAATATTTCTCATATTTTTTCAGATATATCCCGTCTTTATATCGCCGACGGGCATCACAGAGCTGCTTCGGCCGTAAAGGCAGGATTGCGGAAAAGAGCCGAAAATCCGGACTTTTCAGGAGATGAAGAATACAACTATTTTCTCTCGGTTCTGTTTCCGTCAGATGAACTGCATATATATGACTATAATCGGTGCGTGCTGGATATGAACGGCTATACAACTGAATCATTTCTCGATAAGATAAAGAATGAATTTGATATTGCCCTTTCAGGCCAGAAGCCGTTCAGACCTTCTCGGAAAGGTGAATTCGGTTTTTACTGCAGCGGCGTCTGGTACAGGCTGCGCGCCGAAAATGTTCCGGACGACGTCGGACCTGTCAAAAGTCTTGACGTATCCATTCTGCAGGACCGCATTCTTGGCCCTGTATTTGGCATCAGGAATCCGAAATCCGATCCCCGCATACGTTTTGTCGGCGGAATACGCGGTCTGGAAGCGCTGAAAAAAATGGCCGACAGTTACGGCGGAGCCGCTTTTTCCATGTATCCTACTTCTATGGAGGAGCTGCTGGCGGTAGCCGATGCAGGAATGCTTATGCCGCCGAAATCCACCTGGTTTGAGCCAAAGCTCCGAAGCGGTCTGTTTATTCATCGTTTCTGATACTGTACGCATGTACATCAGACTGACAGGCATGCCGCAGCCAAAAAGAAGCGGCAATCATATTATTTTAGATTTAGAGGAGATGTAATTAAATGGAAAGAAATGAACTTTGCTGGTGCGGCAGTGGAAAGAAATATAAAAAATGCCACATGCCCATTGAAGAGAAAATGCTTATGCATGCTGAACGGGGGGAAATCGTCCCTTCAAAATCTCTGCTGAAAACCCCGGCGCAGATTGAAAAGATCAGAGAAAGTGCCGTACTTAACACTGCAGTACTGGACGAAGTTGCAAAGCATATCCGTATCGGGATGAGCACGGCGGAAATTGATGAAATTGTATATCGTTTCACCACAGAACACGGCGGCATTCCCGCGCCTCTGAATTATCAGGGCTTCCCGAAAAGTGTATGCACTTCTCTTAACAACGAAATCTGCCACGGCATTCCAGACGAAAATATTATTATCCAGGAAGGGGATATTATTAATGTGGATGTTTCCACTATCCTGGACGGCTATTTTTCCGATGCGTCGCGCATGTTTAAAATGGGAAAAGTCTCTGACCGCGCCGAAAGGCTGGTCCGCGTAACAGAAGAGTGTGTTGAACTTGGTCTGGCTGCCGCAAAGCCATGGGGACACCTGGGAGATATCGCGGATGCGATCAACACCCACGCAAAGGCAAACGGTTATTCTGTCGTAGAAGAAATCGGCGGGCACGGCATCGGCCTTGCTTTCCACGAAGATCCTTTTGTCAGCTACGTAACGCCAAAGGGCAGTGAAATGCTTCTCGTTCCAGGAATGATGTTTACGATCGAACCCATGATCAACGAAGGCAGTCCTGACTTTTTCGTAGACGAAGACAACGGATGGACTGTCTACACCATCGATGACGGGCTGTCCGCACAGATCGAATACATGGTGCTTGTAAAAGAAGACGGGATTGAAGTACTTACAAAATAGATTCGGATTCAACAAAGTGGATTTCCAATACAAAAAGGAAAGCAGAAGACAAAAAAGTTTTTGAAGACATATTCAGGAGAGACAGACAGGGAATTTTGATTCTGTTCCATAAGTCAAGAAAAAGGGGCTGTAAGCCCCCCTGAATATTTTCTGGTATTTCTTAATCCGAATTCATTTCAGCAAACCCAGGCCTGATATTTATGCGAAATGCCGCACTCTGAGTCCGATTCCCATGGATTCTGCCAGTTGACGACTTGCCTTGATTTCTTCATCCGGAAGTACGTCTACCACTGTAAACCGTACTTCCAGTCCTTTTTCTCTGCATTCTGACGCAAAATCCAGCATTCCCTGAAATGCGTTTTCGAACTGCGGTCTTGTTACTTCCATATATTTCTTCTCATCCGGCGCGTTCAGACTTATGGATACTACATCCACAGCGTCCATGAGTTCCGGAACGATATCTTTTCCATTGTAGAGGTTTCCAAGGCCGTTGGTATTAATCCGCACTTTGATTCCGTACTTTTCCTTTGCGTATTTGGCAGAGGCAACAAGATTTTCAAGGGCACAGGTAGGCTCACCATAGCCACAGTACACCAGTTCCTGATATCCGGTAAAATCAAATGCATCCATGGCCGCTGTCACTTCTTCAAGTGCAGGATCTTTTTTGTGCCAGAGTGTATCTGCATCTCCCACCCCGTCCTTATGACTGCGAATACAAAAGGTACAGCTGCAGTCGCATTTATTTGTCAGATTTACATAAACTTCATTTTTATAGGTATATAATATGTCAGCCATTTTCTTCTCCTGCTTTCTGTTTATTTTAATCGCATCAGGCAGTTCACTGTTTCATGCCGCGCGAAACGTATCGCCAATATCCGCCTGATCTGAATTATGCCCCGCTGCTCAGATGCATCATCCGCTGTATTTTTCCTTTCACCCGTGCCCGGTCAAATGCCGCCCCTAAGGCGAAGAAAAATACAGCGCTCCCCCCTGACTGAATAAGACTTCCTGCCAGAGACGCGGCCGGAGTAATAAAAGATCCGAACAGAATTCCTTCCGCCAGATAATAGCCCGTGGCGGAAATCGCCGCCGCTGTAAAGGGCGCCGCCCAGTTTCTGATAGTCAGGATCTTTTCCTGTTTTCCCGAGAAAGGAAGTACGATCATCATTTTTATAATCACAGTAGCCGGAATCCACATAGGAGCTGTCAGCAGGTCTGCCACTCCTCCGCCAATTGCCGCCGCCGCAAGGGCATAAGGTCTGGGGAGAAATACCGCCGCCAGATAAATCAGCGCATCGCCAAAATGAATATAGCCGCCATTTGCTCCGTAGGGAATATGGCAGATATAAGCGGTCATAACCGCAATCATCGCCGCAAAGAGACCTGCAGCCGCCATTTTCACTGTCTTTTCCCTTCCTGTCGTTTTTCCCTGTATTCTGCTGTCTTTCTGCATTCTGCTCTATCCTCCTTTAAGCTTTTCCCTGTCCTGCGCCGGAGTTCTGCTTTGCCAGCATCCACAGATACTGTTCATAGTCAACTCCGTCATTTCTGGGAACGTCACGTTTTGCCGAATCCTGTATCGCCAGCTCTATAATTTTTCCGGCTAATTCCATTATATCTTCCAAAGCGTCTCCTCTGGCCCGGCCGCCGGCAATCATAGACGCAAACAGATCGCCTGTGCCGGAATAGCTCTCCCCGATAAACGGAAAGGATGAAAACTCTGTCCGGCCGCCGGCAACCGCCAGATTGCCTACTTTGCGCACACCGTCTGTCTGATCTGTATAGCAGATTCCTGTCACTACTATTTCCGCCGGCCCGGCAGATGTTCTGCTTCCGGTCAGATCCCGGCACATCTGTCCGATTGCTTCCATAAGTTTTTTCTGCTCTCTGATCTCTTTCATCATTCGGTAGTCTGTGTCTGTAAGAAGGCACAGCTCCGTAAGATTCGGCGTAATAATGTCTGCTCTTCTGACCAGTTCCTTCATCATGGACAGGAGCTCCGGCGTAAACATATCGTATTTCCGCCCGTTGTCTCCCATCACCGGATCTGCCAGGAGAAAAGTATCTCCTGTATAAAAATCATCCAGAAAATCAAATACTTTTTCAATCTGACGGCCTCCGGCCATAAACCCGGTATAAATGCCGTCAAAAGATTCTCCCATTTTTTTCCATTCCTTCCGGAATTCATCCATTTTGTCTGTATAGTCATCACAAAAATAACTGGGATATCCGGTCTGCGCGCTCAGGATAGCTGTCGGAAGCGGACATGGCTGCACTCCCATCGACGCTATAACCGATATTGCCGCTGTCAGTGAACATTTCCCGAATCCCGATAAATCATTAATCACTGCTATTTTTTTCGTCATAATATCTCCTGTTTTCCAATTTCTTCTCCGGGAAATAATATCATACAACTGGCTTATTAAAAACGTCCAGTTCCGCACTTTTATACCAGTCCAGTTTGCGGAAATTCGGATTTGTCGGAGAGCTGTGAGTGGAGAGGCGTCCGAAAACACCTGGAT
>ERZ1090861.106-NODE-106-length-55581-cov-11.497515_pt1 | contig 55581 bp, 51 predicted proteins | sample MGYA00478482_ERZ1090861 | MGnify/ENA primary metagenome ERZ1090861 (study PRJEB33644, sample SAMEA5815744) | chicken gut metagenome | biome: Chicken; feature: Gastrointestinal Tract; material: Caecum | place: Ireland | collected 2019-01-01 | study: A study of the... | reverse complement strand
GATAAAGACACGAAAATATCGCAAAATTATATGTAAAAATATGAAAATATCAAAATTGCATAAAGATGAGTTGACTATTCTGAATATTAAGGATATAATAAACAAAAATCATTACCTAATCGATTAAGTAAAAGAAAGTTAAGAGGATCAGTTCGCAGAGACGAGGAGGGAAAGCCGTTGCACAGATATTTTTTAACTATACCGGCAGCAATGTAAACGAACAGAAGAAAAGGAGTGGGTGTGGAAAATAATGAAAAAAATATTTTCAAAAATAATATGCGGGATTTTGGTTCTCACTATGACTGTTACGATTCTGCAGCTGATCCCGGGAACGGTAAAAGCGGAAGAATATCCGGATCCTGTAAACGGTCACAGAGATATTTTCAGTACGGTGGATGAAGGAGAAAAGCCGGAGGGCTGGAACGGCGGAGAGTGGTCTGTTGCAATAGGCGAAGCGGCAATTGACAACTGGGGCGCGGAACTGACGAGCTGGAATCATTTTCTGAAGTATGACTCCGGGTCCCGTTTTTTTGTATATGATAAAGAATATACGGATTTTGATTATACAACTCATATGCAGATTAAGGAAAAGGGAAAAAGCGGTGCCGTTGTGTTCCGATATAAGGATGAAAATAACTACTACTATTATCAGCTTACGGCAGGGGATAATCTTTTTGAAGTAGGAAAAGTGGCAGACGGCGAGAAGACGGTTCTGGCAGAAGGAACTGCCGTGGTTGATACGGGAAAGTGGTATAACCTGAGAGTTCAGGCGGACGGCAGCCATATTGTTTGTAAGATCAGTGAACATCCTTTCTATATTGATACAGACGGCGCGTATCCGGGTACGGTTCTCGCAGAGATTACAGATCAGACGTTTGAAAGCGGAAACTGCGGCTATTATGATATCGACGGCCGGGCGCTGTATACTATTTTTGCAGTCAGCAATACGGCCCAGGACCGGACGATAGAAAATGACATCTATAAGCTCACGGTCGGCGCCTATGGACAGATTAAGTCCTTAAAACTGAAAAATGAGCCCTATGATACAGATTTTGTTGTAAATGAAGAAACCCATCGAATGGAAGTGGGCCCCGGAAAATTTCTGGGAGAAATGAAATTCACCTATACGCTGGACGGGGAAGAGAAAACGGCGGCAACAGGCGATTCGGAAGATAACCGGGTCATAACGCTGGATTCTGCAAATAACAGAATCACAGTAGAATATACGGAAGAATCCCGGCTGAATAATGGAATTAAAGATTTTCAGGTAACAGAGGAATATGCGCTTGTCGATGACTATATTCAGTTTGATATTACCATCAAAAATGATAATGATGAAGAAATGACATTTGAGGATGTAGGCCTGCCGGTTTCCTGGAATAATCACTGGCAGTTCCAGAGCCCATATGAGAGCTATGTCGGGGCGGCGGCAAACTTTATATCTTACAACAGTTCCTATGTTCTGCTGGAAAGGGCCATGGGAGGAGGAAACAAGCTGCTGTTTATTCCGGATCCGGATACAGACGCAAAGCTGGAATACAGAAAGTTTGTTTCGAGAGAGACAACATTTACCAATCCTCCGGAGGAATACTATATTTACAGCAATGCGGTAAAAGAAGAGGGACAGGGATATATTCCCAGTACCAGCCTTACTCTTCAGGGCGGAGAGAGCAAAAAGCTTTCTTTCCGGTTCCATAAAGTCGGGGCAGATTATGAAGAGGCGCAGAATGTGCTCTATGAAGAAGGATCACTTGATATCAGTGTTAACCCGGGCATGATCCTTCCGAAAAATGTAGTGGCAGAGGTAGACTTACATACGAAAAAAGAGATTGACAGTATCACTGCTTCAGACAAAACTGCGAAGATTACAGAAAATAAGGAAAAATCAGACGGAGATCATAAAATATATACGATTTCCTTTGAAAAACTCGGCAGAAATGATATTACATAACCTATGACGGAGATAAAAAGAGTGTATTACAGTTCTGGATTGAAGAACCAATAAAAGATGCGCTTCAGCGCAGGACGGACTATCTGATGGACGAGCTCCGGATTACAGATCCATCAGATCCGCATTACAACAGTTTTTTGGAGATCGATAACGAACTGGCTTCGGAAATTCGCGTTCTGGCAGACGACAGGCAACCGCCAGGACAATGACTGGTGGCTGTTCCAGTACACGGTAGGACTTCACGGGGCGCTGCTGAACGACTGGTATTTCAATAATGTAGAGAATCCGGGAGACTACTGGTCGATGGTATATCCGTTTAAGTTTTCTCCGTTCGTACACATTAACTCCGGACAGGAGGAAGCTCCCGGAGAACCGGGCACAGTGTGGTGGAATTATAAATCCGCCTCTCCGTATAACTGGGATATCGGATTTCCGTACAGTGAGTCCGGTGAAGCTGATATTTCACTCTGGGCAGGGCTTCAGATTCTCAGTTCCGATGTGGTGCTTGATGATCCGTCATTTGGCACAGCCGGATATGGCTGTGAAGTGACAGATACCGGGGATGCTCTGGAAGTAGTTCCTCTGGACGGGCTGTTCCGGCGTCTGAACATAGTCGGTTCCGGACTTCAGATTGAGCTGGGTTCAGATATTTATTCCAAAGCGGTGATTGAGAACTCTATGAATTCATTCAGTATGGATCTGACAAACCTGACCGGAACTTCACACAGCGCGGATTTAACGGTAACGGGTCTGGATGCAGGAAAGTATCAGCTGCTGGTGGACGGAAATGTACAGGCATATATCAGCGTATCCGGTGAAGGGGAAGCTGTATTTACATATCAGATTAATGATGAAGAGAAGCATACAATTGAGGTGCGGCCGTATGAAAAAGAAGGGGCTTTGAAAGTGGCTCTTGTGGGAGATGAGACTCTTGCGGGAAATGGCACAAGCGACTGGGAAACACACGGAATCGCGGCTCAGCTTGAAACAATGTTCGAAGGTGAGGAGTATGAGACGGCTGCGTTTATTGAGAATGGAGCTGCTCTTACTGATCTGGCGCCATCGCAGGAGTGTGAAGACTTTGCGCCGGATATGGTAGTGCTTCTTGCGGGAAACAGAGAAATTGAAAACTGGAATAAGGACAGCTTTTCAGAGGATTACAGAGCGCTTCTGGAAGAATATCAGAATATGAACAGCAGTCCCGTTGTCTATGCTGTGACAAATCCGGCAGTGCATGGAGAAGGAACGGGAGAATTGACAGCGGAAAACGCAGCGGCAGCGGCCGCGGCAATACGGGAGCAGGCCGGGGAATGTCAGGCGGTTATTATTGACCTTAACCGCTGGACCCTGGAAAATCCGCAGTATCAGCAGAAAAACGCATATCTTGACAATAACGGCGCAGAAATGGCCGCTTCGCAGATTTATACAGCTCTCACAGCGCGCGCCTACACTTTCGCGGCTCCGGAGCGGGATGTGTTCCAGGGGCTGGATCCGGTGGATTATGACAGCCAGGACGGGGCGTATTATGAAGATGTGCGCGAAACAGCGGATGAAGAGACAACACCGTATGTAACAGTTGGCCAGGGCGGCTATATCGGGTTTGACCAGATTGATCTGAAAAACGGCGCGGTTCAGGTTTCTTATGAAGTAAAAGCGGAACAGGATGCAGTGCTGGATATTTATCTGGATACCCCTGAAGGGATATGGGTGAGCTCATGTGATGTAAAGGGAGACAGCCTCTGGCAGACTGTGTCCGCAGAGTTTATTGAAGCATACGGCGTTCATTCCATATACATACGGGCGGATCAGGAGATTTCGCTGAAGAAAATTCAGCTGAAGGCAAATGACAGCCAGAAATATTCCAATGATTTTGAGCCCGGAGATCTGGCGGGATGGCAGAATTATGAGGGCAGCTGGAATGTGTCGGACGGAGCATATCATGGTTCGGGGAACGGCAAGAGTATTCTTGAAAGTATGAGCTTTTCAGATTTTATTTACGAAGTGGATATTTGTGTAAATGAGGCTACAAACTGGGGCGGCCCGGTACTGCGTGTGACGGAACCGGGAGCAGGTCTGGAAAGTTACATGGGATACTGCGTCAATCTGAATGTACAGGAGAACCTGACACACCGGGAGAGCCGGATACACCAGGAGAACCTGACACACCGGGAGAGCCGGATACGCCAGGAGAACCTGACACGCCGGGAGAGCCGGATACGCCAGGAGAACCTGATACACCGGGAGAAGCAGGCGGATCAGATGGAGCAGAAACGTATTCTCCGTCAGAAGGATCGGGAACTGATGCTCCCGCGCGGGCGGTTCAGACAGGAGATACGTTTTCCTGGAATATGGCTGTGACTGCATTTGCAGCAGCCATAGCAGCTGTGATGACTTTAATATGGAGAAAAAGGAGGAAGTACTGATAAGAGCTATAATGATCTTTTTGTCGGCTGAATCATAATAAGCGGCGTTCATAAAGCTGCGGACCGGTATGAAACTGTCTGAATATTCAGAGATTCATATCGGTCCGCATTTTGGCAGGTGTGATCGGATGTCTGATTTTTGGTTATACTACATGTGAAGTGATTCCGAACAGGAGGAATATTTTATGTGCACATGTATTACCTATGAAAACGGAGGATTTTATTTTGGGAGGAATCTGGATCTGGATGTTTCATTCGGCCAGACTGTTACAGTTACTCCGGAAAAATTCCCCTTAAATTTCCGGAAAACAAAAAGAGCAGAAAAGCATTACGCCATGGTTGGCATGGCTTCGGATAATGATGCCTTTCCGCTGTATGCGGAAGCTGTCAATGAAAAGGGGCTGTCTATGGCGGGCCTGAATTTTCCGGGAAATGCATATTATCAGAAAGTGGGACAGGGAGAACATGAACTTGCTTCGTTTGAAGTGATCCCCTGGGTTCTTGGGACATGTGCTTCTGTGGCAGAGGCAGAAGATTATCTGAGAAAAACAGAGATTGTTGATCTTGCTTTTTCGGAGCAAATGCCGCCGGCGCCTCTGCACTGGATGCTGGCGGACCGGGAGAAATGCATTGTCCTGGAACCGGTCAGAGAAGGCCTGAGAATTTATGACAATCCTTTTGGCGTGCTGACCAATAATCCGCCCTTTGACTTTCACAGGATAAATCTGAATAATTATCTGAATCTGAGTGCTCGCAGCCCGGAGAACCGTTTCTCAGACAGACTGAATCTGAAAGCATACAGTCAGGGAATGGGCGGGACAGGACTTCCGGGAGACGCTTCCTCTGCTTCTCGATTTGTAAGGGCCGCGTTTCTGAAATGGAACTCGGTTTCGCCAACGGACGAGGAGGCAAATATTTCTCAGTTTTTTCATATTCTTGACAATGTGGCCATGGTGCGGGGCGCGGTAGTTACAGAAGAAGGGAAGTATGATATTACAATGTACTCCTGCTGTATGAATGCCGATACGGGCGTATATTATTATAAGACATACGATGACGGCAGGATACGCGCAGCAGATCTGCGTGACGTGGATTTGCAAGGGGATCAATTGATAAAACAGAATGTATAAAAAAGAATATTTTTGAGTCGGAATAGGTAACTTTTTGTAAAATTAACAGACACGGGAAATTGAAAAAAGATCACAAAGTGTTTAAAATAAAACGAAGGTGGGGACTCATGTCCCTGGCAAGTTTTAATTAAGGAGGACATTCAGAATGTCAGAGAACAATGTTGTTGAACAGCAGCCGATCACTGAAGACTATCTGAAAAAGATGGATGCGTACTGGCGTGCTACAAACTATCTCGGCGCAGCTCAGTTATATCTTCTGGATAACCCGCTTCTGCGCGAGCCGCTGACAATGGATCATGTTAAAAAGAAAATCGTAGGACACTGGGGAACTGTACCTGGACAGAACTTTGTTTATGTTCATCTGAACAGAGTAATCAAAAAATACGATCAGGATATGATCCTTATTTCCGGACCGGGACACGGCGGAAACTTCTTCGTAGGAAATACATACCTTGAGGGTACGTACAGCGAAGTATACCCGAACATCGGAGAGGATATGGACGGACTGCAGAAACTGTGCAAGCAGTTCTCATTCCCGGGCGGTATTTCCAGCCATGTTGCTCCGGAGACACCGGGTTCCATCAACGAGGGTGGTGAGCTTGGATACTCACTGGCTCATTCATTCGGTGCAGTATTTGACAACCCGGATCTTGTCGCAGCATGTATCGTCGGAGACGGCGAGGCAGAGACAGGACCGCTGGCAACATCATGGCAGTGCAACAAATTCCTGAACCCGAAGACAGATGGAGCTGTTCTTCCGATTCTCCACATGAACGGATACAAGATCAGCAACCCGACTGTACTTGCTCGTGTTTCTCATGAGGAACTGGAGCACTTCTTCGATGGATGCGGATGGAAGCCGTATTTCGTAGAGGTAGAGGACGACGGAAGCGACCACATGGCTATGCACAGAAAGATGGCAGAGGCTCTTGACAAAGCTATGGACGACATCAAGGCGATCCAGAAGAATGCAAGAGAGAACGACGACACAACAAGGCCGAAGTGGCCGATGATCGTTCTTCGTACACCGAAGGGATGGACAGGCCCGAAGGTAGTTGACGGAGCTCAGATTGAAGATTCTTTCCGTGCACACCAGGTGCCGATCATGATGGACAAGCCGGAACACCTTCAGATTCTGAAAGACTGGCTTGAAAGCTATCATCCGGAAGAGCTGTTTGATGAGAACGGAAGACTGATTCCGGAACTCAAAGAGCTGGCTCCGAAGGGAGACAAGAGAATCGGTTCTAACCCGCATGCAAACGGCGGTAAGCTGCTTCGTGACCTGAGACTTCCGGACTTCCGTGATTACGCGGTTGACGTACCGGCTCCGGGCGCTGTTGAGGCTCAGGATATGATCGAGCTTGGCGGATTCGTAAGAGATATCTTCAAACTGAACGAGAAAGAAAGAAACTTCCGTATCTTCGGACCGGATGAGACAATGTCCAATCGTCTCGGAAAAGTATTCGAAGTTACAAACCGTGACTGGAACGGTGAAAAATATGATACAGACGAATTCCTTGCAGCTGACGGACGTGTTATGGACTCCATGCTCAGCGAGCATATGTGCGAGGGATGGCTGGAAGGATATCTGCTGACAGGACGTCATGGATTCTTCGCAAGCTACGAAGCATTTATCCGTGTAGTAGATTCCATGTGCGCTCAGCACGCTAAATGGCTGAAAGTCTGCAATCAGCTGCCGTGGAGACAGTCTATTGCATCCCTGAACCTGATCCTGTCATCCAACGTATGGCAGCAGGATCACAACGGATTTACACATCAGGATCCCGGATTCCTGGATCACATTGCCAATAAGAAGGCAGACGTAGTACGTCTTTACCTTCCGCCGGATGCGAACTGTCTGCTGTCCTGCTTCGATCACTGTATCCGAAGCAGAGATTACGTAAACGTAATCGTAGCTTCCAAGCATCCGAGACAGCAGTGGCTGACAATGGAGCAGGCTGTAAAACACTGTACACAGGGTATCGGTATCTGGAACTGGGCAAGCAACGATCAGGGACAGGAGCCTGACATCGTAATGGCATGCTGCGGTGATACACCGACACTTGAGACTCTTGCAGCTGTAACGATCCTGCGTGACGCACTTCCGGAACTGAAGATCCGCGTTGTCAACGTAGTTGACCTGATGAAACTGGAAGAGCATACAAAACATCCGCACGGTCTGACAGACGCAGAGTACAACGCTCTGTTTACAACAGACAAGCCGATTATCTTCGCATTCCACGGCTATCATACTCTGATTCATGAGATGACATACAGACGTGCGAACAAGAACATCAGAGTATACGGATACAAGGAAGAAGGAACAATCACAACACCGTTCGATATGCGTGTTCAGAATGAGATTGACAGATTCAACCTTGTAAAGAATGCTATCAAAGCACTGCCGCAGCTCGGAAACCGCGGTTCTTATCTGATTCAGCAGATGAACGACAAGCTGGTTGAGCACAAGCAGTACATCCATGACAACGGTATTGATATGCCGGAGATCAGAGACTGGAAATGGCATTTACCGGAAGATAAATAAGAATAAATTTATATTACTTTTTCATCTTTCTGCGGAACTGTGCCGGCGTAAGCCGGTACCGTTCCGCAAATATTTTATAGAAATATCCTTTGTTGCGGTATCCGATTTCCCGGGCGATTTCTTCTATCGATATACTGGTTTCCCGAAGCAGAGTTTCTGCGCGCGCAAGGCGGAGAGACTGAAGAAATTCGGTATATGTCATTCCGGTATAGCTTTTCAGCAGACGATTAAAATAATCATCCTGAAAATGAAATCTTTCGGCCAGCATGCTGATAGAAATATCCTGCAGATGGTCTCCGATAAATGCGGAAATTTCTTCCAGAAGAATCCAGTGCATTTCTTTTTTTACTTTTTTTGACAGCGAAAATTCATAGTTTGTGCTGAGAAGACCAAACAGGCGCATAAGGAGTCCTTTGCAGATCAGCGGAGAAGCTGTGTCATTGCGTACCAGTTCTGTCAGGAGCGTCAGAAAAGTTTCTTCCATCAGAGGATCAGATTCTGAGCGGGGCCGGAAATGCAGATACTGCTGTACATTTTTCTGTTTCAGAAGAGCAGTGTTTAAAAACCCCGCCATTCCCTCAGCTCCATCGCTGTTCTTTGTGATATCATCAAAAATATCCGGCGTAATTCCGAGAAACAGAATTGTGGCGGACGTGCCGTCCAGAATTTCCTGATGCAGACAGTTTCTGTCGATCAGGCAGAGTTCTCCTTTTGAAAAGGTGAACTCGCTGTCCAGAATTTTCTGACGGTATTCCCCGTCTACGATGTAGAAAAGTTCCAGATATTCATGGGAGTGCATCTGCGTTCGGGCAGCAGGCTGATAATGTTCTTCAAAGGTAAAAGCCGCTTCCCTGGGCAGCAGAGTGGCAGACAGAGTGTCTCCGCCGTGAAGATTCCAGAGAAGGGCGAAAAGATTCTCGTTATCTTCACGGGGCCAGGGCTTTTTTTCCTCCGCGCAGGAAGAGTATTCCGGACACAATATACGGAAGCGGGTGAGAATATCCGGAAGATTTTTTGTATTTCCTGAAGCGTAAATCAGATAGCTGGTATAATTTAGTAAATTCATGTAAAGACCTCCTGAAGCAGATGCGCCGGTTTGATATTTTTGAAAAAAGGATTTCCGGCCGGTACTTTTTACATGAGTATAGCATAAATGGGAAAAAGATTCGACTTAACACATTAAAATTTTTATACGTTAAAGTGTTGAAGCGCAGCGCGGGATATGTTATACTGAATCCGGAGCAGTGAAGCAGAATTCAGGAATCTGTTTCTGCCGCGTTTTTATCAGAAAGATCATGACTCCTGCGCGGAGCAGAGAGCAGTAAATATCAGGAGGCATAGCTATTATGGAAAAAAGAATTGACGGACATACAAAATTATATGCGCTGATCGGATCGCCGGTGGGACATTCCGGTTCTCCGGCCATGTACAATTACAGTTTTGAAAAACTTGGCATAAACAGCGCTTATCTGGCTTTTGACGTACCGCTGGAAAAGACAAAAGAAGCGCTGGATGCATTTCGTGCATTTCATGCAGGCGGGTTTAATGTAACAATGCCATGCAAAACAGCGGTGGCTCAGCTTGTCGATCGCCTTTCCCCGGCAGCGGAACTGGTAGGAGCCTGTAACACCGTTGTTATTGAAAAGGACGGGACAATGACCGGGCATATGACAGACGGCACCGGTTTTGTGAGAAATCTTCTGGAGCACGGAGTAGATATAAAAGGAAAGAAAATAGTTCTGCTCGGTACCGGAGGAGCAGCAACGGCAATTGCTGTTCAGGCTGCTCTGGACGGAGCGGCGGAGATCGCCATTTTTAACCGGAAAGATGAGTTTTATGCAAACGGAGAAAAGACGGTGGAAAAAATCAGGAAAGCAGTACCCTCTATCAAAAAAGTATGGATAGAAGATCTGGATAACGAGGAAGTGCTGACCCGTGTGATCGGGGAAAGTGACATTCTTGTCAATGCGACAAGGGCAGGAATGAGTCCTCTGGAAAATGTTATGCCGGTTCCGGAAAAGGTTCTCCGTCCGGACCTTGCGGTGGCAGATGTGGTGTACAATCCGAAAGAAACTCTTCTGGTACGCAAGGCAAAAGAAGCAGGATGCAAAGCAGCGGTAGGCGGAAGCGGAATGCTGCTCTGGCAGGGAGTTGCCGCATTTGAGCTGTTTACAGGACAGGAAATGCCGGTAGAAGAAGTAAAAGAAAAATTCTTCCAGTAGAGGGCAGAGGGTGAAGTTATCAGAAAACTCAGCGAAAAGGGGTACGTCCCCTTTTTACTGAGTTTTCTGTTTTGTACATATTTTTGCAATTGTTTTAATCACGCATGAACAGATTGATTACGTGCAGGATTCCGTCTTCGTCGTTCGTGCGGGTTACAAAGTCAGCAGAGTCCTTTACTGTTGGCTGGGCATTTCCCATTGCAACACCCAGTCCGGCATATTCGATCATGGATACGTCGTTATAGCCGTCGCCGCAGCAGATCATTTCATCTGCAGTCATTCCCAGGCTGTTGAGCAGCTTCTGAAGGGAAGTGGCCTTGTCGATATTCTGGGGCATGATTTCAAGAAAGAAGGGCTCGGAGCGGTAAATGCTCAGAAGGCCGTGATATGTTTCTTTCAGGTGAGGCATCAGCGCTTCCAGAACTTCCGGCTCCCCGGGCAGGAGCAGCTTGTTTACCGAAGGAGGAAGAATGGAAGGGAAATCTTCTGATACAATGACTTCCATATCATTAATACGGGATTCCAGCATAGTGTACCGGCCCGGTTCTTTTGCTGAGAAAATTTCTGTATCGCTGTAGGAAATGATATTTACGCCTTCCTGATCCCGGACGGATTCATAGATGGGCCGTATAACCTCCGGCGGCACGGTTTTATTGTAGATGAGTCTGCCGGTGGAACACTGGGTGATTCTGGCGCCGTTGAAGGAAAGCATATATCCCCCGTATTTTTTCAGATCCAGCTCTTCCGCCAGGGGAACAACTCCGTTGATCGGGCGGCCGCTGGCCAGAACAACGATCCGGCCTTCCTGCTGAATTTCTATAAGAGCCTTTCTGGTAGGCTCTGTAATTTCTTTCTTTGAATTTGTCAGTGTGCCGTCAAGATCCAGCACCAGTACCTGATATTTCATGATTTTGTTTCCTCTTTGCGGAGACGGTCCACGATCTCCGGAAATTCCATTCCATGGGATGCCTTTACAAGAATTGTATCACCGGTCTGTAAAATCTGATCCATATTCCGGAAAAACGCTTCTTTTGACGGAAAATGATAAATCTTCATATCTCCGGCGGCGTTTTCTTCAGCTCCCCGTGCCATTTCGGAAGAAAGAGAACCAATGCAGATAAGAACGCTGATCTTCTGTTCGGCAGCGTATTTCCCGATTTCGTAGTGCATTTCTTTTTCCGTTGGGCCCAGTTCAAACATATCACCGAGAACAGCTGCAGTTCTTGTGTCAGAGCGGGAAAGAACAGCCAGCGAGGATTTCATGGAAGCAGGGTTTGCATTGTAACAGTCATCAATAATTGAAAACCTTGCTGTACGGATCAGGTTGTTACGTCCTGCGATTGGAAGCAGGGATTCGATTCCGAGGATCATTTCCTCTTCTGTGAGACCCATGGCACTTCCTACGGCAATCCCGGCCAGCGCGTTGTACACCATATGATCTCCGGGAATGGAAATATGTGCCCGAAACCGATGGGAAGGAGTGATAAAGAGCGCGTCTGTGCCCTCCATGCCCCGGTCAGTAATATCTTCTGCGTGGAAGGGACAGGACGGATTCAGTCCGAAATATACCGGGTCCAGTCCGTTGGAAGGCTGGAAGGAGCAGAGTTTGTCGTCATCTCCATTGAGAAAAATGGTTCCCTCCGGATTCATATAATCAAACATCTCTGTTTTGGCTTTTAAGATGCCGTCCCGGGAGCCCAGCGTTTCCAGATGGGCAAATCCGATGTTTGTAATCACGCAGATATCCGGCTGCGCGATTTTTGCCAGCCGGGTCATCTCGCCGAAATCGCTGATTCCCATCTCAAGAACCGCTACCTGGTGTTCCTCTCTGATGTTAAAGACGGTCAGAGGCAGTCCGATTTCGTTATTAAAGTTTCCCTCTGTTTTCAGTACACGGTATTTCTGCGAAAGAACAGAGGCGATCATTTCCTTTGTACTTGTTTTGCCCACACTGCCGGAGATACCTACAACTTTGATATCCAGACTTCTGCGGTAGTGCGCCGCAATGTCTTTGAGTGCCTGCAGGCAGGAAGAAACTTTGATCCAGGGAAAGGAAACGTCTCCCAGATCTTCTTCTGACACTGCGCATAAAGCGCCGTTTTCCATTACCTGAGGAATAAAAGAGTGTCCGTCCACCCGAGCGCCTTTCAGGGCGATAAACAGACCGTTTTTCTCCACTTTCCGGCTGTCGGTGGCTACATTTTCTACCTTCTGCAGAGCGGAAGCGGGATCTCCGTGGTAAACGCCTCCGCAGGCCTGCGTGATTTCATTTAAAGACATGTTTTTCATATCTGAAAAGCTTCCTTTCTTATTGATAACGGGCTTTCAGTGATTCCTGAATGATCATCTCGCACAGGTCACCGTACTCGATTCCCACGGCCGCTGCTTCCTTTGGCAGCAAGCTTGCCGCGGTCATGCCAGGCAGTGTGTTCATCTCAAGACAGTAGAGGTTTCCCTGGTTATCCAGAAGGAAATCTGCCCGACTGTATACATTCAGTTTCAGCGCATGGAAGGCTCTTTCTGTAAGCTTCATCATGCGGGCTGCGGTTTCCTTCGGAATATCTGCGGGGCAGACTTCCTCGGTGGCTCCGTCCTGATATTTGTTGGCGTAGTCAAAAAAACCGGTTTTCGGAATGATTTCGATAGGGGGAAGCGCCTTCCCGCTGATGATGCCGCAGGCAAATTCCCGGCCGCGGATGTATTCTTCTACAATGACTTCATCTTCATAACAGAAGGATTTTTCCAGCGCCTGACTGTACTCTTCTTCTGTATTTACAATATATACGCCAATGCTGGAGCCGCCGGAACAGGGCTTTACTACGACAGGCAGACTTAAGCCCAGAGCAGCGAGGGAGCGGTCTGCAGAGAATCTGTAAAGTGCAGCTCCCTTCGGCGTGTCAATGCCGGCCTGAAGAAAAATTTCTTTGGTAAATCCCTTGTCCATGGCTACGGCGCAGCCCAGCGAGTCCGGACCTGTGTAACGGATGCCCAGCAGGTCAAAGGTTGCCTGGAGCTTCCCGTTTTCGCCTTCTCCTCCGTGGAGGCCGAGGAAGGTAATGTCCGCCAGACGGCACAGTTCAATAACATTCGGTCCCAGGAAACAGTCGGACTGATCCGGGCGGGATGCCTTTACAGCCGCCAGATCCGGTTCGCTGGTGCTGATATTTTTTGCGATTTCAAGACCGTGTCCCGGAAGCGTGAATACGTCTTCCAGATTTTCCGGCGCATTTTCCAGTCCCAGGAATACATCCAGAAGGAAAGCGTCGTGGCCTTTCTCGAGCAGTGTACGGCAGATGCCGGCGGCGGAAGCGAGAGAGACGTCACGCTCTGTGCTCAGGCCGCCTGCTAAAACGATAATTTTCATTTCTATTTATACTCCTTTGCTATATTTCATAATCTGACATTTATCTGACCGCGGTCAGTTACATATTGACACTGTTCAGAAGTTCAGCCTTTGTATCGTAAAGCTTTCTGGACAGATCTACATATACTTTATGAGGGTTAAAGAGACGCTTTGTTTCATCCCATAAGGTGTCTTTTTCCTGACGGCAGAATTCCGCAATCTCCTTTACGGATGGCGACTGATACTTGCATTCGCCATGAATAAAAATGGGATGAAGAATCTCTTTCATTGTATAAGTGCCTCCCGGAAGACGGGTTTTCTTCCAGGTTGCATTCGGGTCAAACAGCAGGAGATCTTCTGAAGGATCATAAACTTCATCCACGAAGCAGATCAGATCTGCCCGCATTTTCCCGGTTTCCTTATCGTAAATCCGGTAGATTGTCTTATTGCCCGGATTAGTGATTTTTTCCGTATTTTCAGATATTTTGATCTTCGGTACAAATTCTCCGGCTTCGTTTTGAATGGCGGCCAGCTTGTATACGCCTCCAAAAGACGGGCAGTCCTTGGAAGTTATCAGATTGGTCCCGACGCCCCAGGAGGTAATGGCAGCGCCCTGGATTTTTAAGTCATTGATCAGAAATTCATCCAGGTCGTTGGACGCGGCGATGACCGCGTCTTCAAATCCGGCCGCATCCAGCATCTTGCGGGCTTTTTTTGAAAGGTAGGCAAGATCTCCGGAATCCAGGCGGATGCCGTAGCTTTTCGGTTTGATTCCGGCGTCGCGCATTTCCTGGAATACCCGGATGGCATTGGGAACACCGGATTTCAGTGTGTCATATGTGTCTACCAGAAGAGTGCAGGAATCCGGGTAAAGACGGGCGTACTCTTTGAAGGCTGTGTATTCGTCTTTAAAGCTCATAATCCAGCTGTGCGCATGGGTTCCCAGCACAGGTACGTCAAACATTTCCCCGGCCAGTACGTTGGAAGTTCCCACACATCCGCCGATCATGGCGGCTCTTGCGCCGTAAAGACCTGCATCCGGGCCCTGAGCCCGGCGAAGGCCGAATTCCATGACGCCGTTGCCCTGGGCGGCATAGACAACCCGGGACGCCTTGGTGGCGATCAGGCACTGGTGGTTGATAATATTTAAAATGGCTGTTTCCACAAGCTGTGCCTCCATAATCGGAGCGATAACTTTTACGATTGGTTCTTTCGGGAAGATTACGCTTCCCTCCGGGATGGCATAAATGTTTCCGCTGAAATGAAAGCCGCTTAGATAATGCAGAAAGTCATCGCTGAAGATACCCAGGCTTCTCAGATAATCCACATCTTCATAGGAAAAGTTCAGATTTTTGATATATTCTATGACCTGTTCCAGCCCGGCCATGATCGAATAGCCGCCTTTATTCGGATTATCACGGAAAAACACATCAAAAATAACAGTTTCGTTTTCCTGGGTTTCAAAGTAGCCCTGCATCATAGTCAGTTCATACAGGTCGGTCAGCAGTGTGAGATTCTGTGCACTCATAACATTTCCCTCTTTTCATTTGCCGTGCGCCCGGTGTGGGCGGCGATCAGTACATATTTGCCTTGCCGGTCCGGAGTTGTGCAATAAAAATTCCGGACAGACACATTTTCTACGATTATAGCACAAGTGTCGGGAAAGTAAAAGGAAAACCAGCCCTTGTCTTCCACAACCATTTTCCGTATAATGTATTACAGTTCACACATGCACTCACGGAAGCGTTCTGCCGGTGTGCAAGCTGGCTTGCAAAGCCGGCAGAACGCTTCCGTGAGTATATGGCGGACGCCATCAGCGAGAAGGAGCGGCGAAGCCGCGGAATCGAGCTGGCATGTGTGTGATATCTGAAAAATAAACAAGAAAGAGTTGCTTAAGATATGAGAATAAGAAGCAGATTTGCAGTCAGATGTGCAAAGATAACAAGTTTTTTGATTAAAAAGATGAACCGGGGAAGCGGCGTGACTCTCCCGGGATATGTGGCCCGCCGGATTGATCCCCACATTTTAAAGGAAATATCCGGTCAGGTACGGGAGAAGATCCTCGTCACAATGGGGACGAACGGAAAGACAACAACAAATGCGATCCTGTGCAGGGCACTGGAGTCAGAAGGAAAGAAGGTTATTATTAACCGGACCGGCGCCAATATGATGAACGGCATCATTTCTGCCTTTGTGCTGGCAACAGACAGGAAAGGACGTCTGGATGCGGACTTTGCCTGTATCGAGGTGGATGAGCTGGCGGCCGTGGGAGTGCTGCCCCAGCTGCAGCCGGACTGCGGCGTACTGACCAATATATCCAGAGATCAGCTGGACCGTTTCGGTGAGGTGGATATTACATTCAATAAGCTGATGGCGGCAGTTACCAGTGTGCCTGATATGAAACTGATTATTACATGCGACGATATTCTTTCCTGTTCCCTGGCCCAGGGAAGCGGCAACCCGTATGTGACCTGCGGCATCAGTGAACAGATCTTTGACGATATCTCCCGCTCCGAGATCCGGGAAAGCATTTTCTGCAGAAAATGCGGAAGCAAGCTGGAGTATGATTTTTTCCATTATGGACAGCTGGGCATTTACCACTGTCCGTCCTGCGGATGGAAGAGGCCCGATCCGGATTATTCGGCAGAAAACATAACGCTGAGAGAGGACGGACTGTATTCCTTTGATCTGGACGGACAGCACATTGATTCTACGGCAAGGACTCCCTACAATATATATAATACTCTTTCTGCCTATACGGCGCTTAAGACTGCGGGAGCAGGGTATAAAGAATTTAAGAACATGATCGAGGCGTTTGATTATGGCAATAACAGGGAAAGCATTTTCTATATTGAAGGCGCGAAAGTTCAGCTTCACCTGGCGAAGAATCCCATTGGTTTCCAGCAGAAGGTATCTCTGGTACTGAAGGATCCGGAGCCAAAGGATATTATTATTCAGATTAATGATACGTCCCAGGACGGCACGGACATTTCCTGGCTGTGGGATGTGGATTTCCAGTATCTGGGAGACAGCAATGCGGCTTCCATAACCACTGCGGGAACAAGAAAATATGATATGGGGCTCCGTCTGAAATATGAGGATATCCCCTGCAGTTCCACTACGGATATGAGAAGCACGATTCTTGAGCTGGTAAAAAACGGCACAAAAAATCTTTATGTGATTGTTAATTATTCCGGCCTGTACAGAACAAATCATCTTCTGACAGAGCTGGAGAAAGAAACGGAAGGAGGCGGGAGCAGATGAAACTGACAATCGGACACTTATACCCGGATCTGCTGAATCTGTACGGAGACAGAGGAAATATCCAGTGCTTCCGCAAAAGGCTTGAGTGGAGAGGAATTGAAGCGGAAGTGATTCCCTTCCTCTCCGGAGATAAGATTGATTTTTCCTGTCTGGATATTGTGCTGCTGGGCGGCGGTTCTGACAGAGAGCAGGAACTGGTGTGCGGCTATCTGAAAGATATCCGGGACGACTTTAAACAATATGTAGAAAAAGGCGGCGTGGTGCTGGCAGTGTGCGGCGGATATCAGCTGCTGGGGAAATATTATAAAACCCAGACAAAGACCATAGAAGGGCTGGCGATTCTGGATATCACGACAGAGTGGGAGCCGGAGCGTCTGGTGAAAAATATTATACTGGACAGCCCGCTGTTTGATATGCCCGTGGTAGGATTTGAAAATCACGGAGGACGCACATACATCGGAAAGCACACTCCTCTTGGAAAAGTATTTTTCGGATACGGAAATACGGGAAAATCCGGATACGAAGGAGTGGTTTATAAAAATGTAATCGCAACCTATCTGCACGGGCCGCTGCTTCCGAAAAATCCGCAGGTATGCGATTACCTGCTGGAGAGAGCGCTGAAACGGAAATACGGCGGAGATGTCGAACTTGCCCCGCTTGCGGATGAGCTGGAGCGCAGCGCCAACAGTTATATTGCAGAAAGGTACAGTGATAAAAAGTATATTCTCAAGGAAACCATTAAAAAGCATACTTAAATTAAGACGCGGGAAGAAAAATAGGATGCGTCTCAGAAAACAGGTGATGTTATGGGCCATACGTATGTAATGTCGGATATACATGGCATGGCAGAATTGCTGGAGAAAATGCTCCGGAAGATCGCGTTTTCTCCGGCGGACATGTTATACATTCTGGGCGACATGATCGACAGAGGACCGGATCCTGCCGGGGTGATTGAGCTTGTAGCATCCCGGAAAAATATCGTGGCGCTGCGAGGAAACCATGAAGATATGTTTGCGGAATGGTATGAATATACAGAAGACAAGTCGGAAGGATATTTTTATAATACATATGAAATCCTGATGAGCAGCGATTCTGCAAGAGAGAAAATTCCGGAGTATGTACGGTGGATGAAAAAGCTCCCTCTTTATAAAAAGGTGAAAAGTAAAGATACGTGCTATGTTATGGCACATGCGTCTACAGAAGGCATTTTTGAAATATGGAAGAAAAAGGATACGTTTCTGTGGGAAAGCGGGGTGACCGGCAGCAGGCGGAGCCTTCCGGGCTATATTTCTATTGTAGGACATGTCCCTACTTTTATTCTCAGGGGCTATTCGAAAGAGCCTGCAGAGATCTGGCGCAGCCCGGACGGAAGACTCCTGGATGTAGACTGCGGTGCGGCGTTTCCGGAATACGGGGGACGGCTGGGCTGCTTTTGCCTGGAAACCGGAGAAGAATTTTACGTCTCGGCGGCAGCGGAGTAAGCTCCGGAATTCTTGCCGAAGCGCCCGGAATGTGGTATGCTTTTTTTATCAGACGGGAAATTGCCGCAGAATCTTAATGCCAGGGGATTATCCGCTGACAGAGCAGACTGCGGTCGGCAGCCGGGAGATTTGACAGATTTGTTTTTATAGAAAGAAGATGGGAAAATGAATGTAAGAGAAATGAGAAACGAAGCGCTCGGAAGACGTGTGGCAGAAGCACTGAAATCAAGAAATATGGATGCCTGGTACGTAAAGACAAAGGAAGAGGCGGTTCGTAAAGCTCTGGAGCTGATTCCGGAAGGCAGCACGATCAATATGGGCGGTTCGGCTTCTGTAAGGGATTCCGGACTTACTGAGGCGGTACGTTCCGGAAATTATGTGTTTTATGACAGAGACAAAGCATCCACTCCGGAAGAAAAACAGGAGATTGCTCTTAAGGCGTTTACCAGCGACTGGTATCTGGGCAGTGTTAATGCCATGAGCGAGGACGGGGTGTTTGTCAATATTGACGGAAATGCAAACCGGGTAGCTGCATATGCTTTCGGACCGAAAAATGTCCTGCTGATTGTGGGAATGAACAAAGTGGTCAAGACGGAGGAAGATGCCATGCACAGAGCCAGAAACGAGGCGGCGCCTATTAATACGCAGCGTTTTGGAATTAACACTCCCTGTGTGAAAAACGGAAGCTGCTTTGACTGTAAAAGTCCGGACTGTATCTGCTGCCAGATTTTGGTGACAAGATTCAGTCGTATTCCGAAGCGGTTCAAGATTATTCTTGTAGATGAAAATCTGGGATATTAATAGTGTTATGGCCGGCGAACGGACCGGCGGCCGGAAAAAAGATGCCGGTAACACAGGAAGAACTGAAAAAATGCAGACTAGAGATGGTTAGGAGAAAAGTAAGATGGACAGAGAAGGTAAAGACAGGCCGATACGCGGCCGGGGGGAGCAGGAAATACGCAGGACACAGTCAGGACATCCGGTTTCCGGGCAGGGGAGAAGGCGTCCGGGGACAGGTTCCTCTGATTTGAAAAAAAATAATATCCAGAGAGAGGGCACTTCAAGAGCATCGTATCAGGAAGATGGAATCCGGAGAAGTACATCCCGGGATGACGGAATCCGGAGAAATGCGGCACAGAGAGGAATAACCCGGGATGACGGGATTCAGAGAAAGTCTGTTCCGGATGACGGGATCCGAAGAAGCACATCCCAGAAGAACGGCGGGCATAAAAGCAAAGGCGCTCCGGGGACGGAGTCCAGGCGTCCGGGCGGAAAAAAGAGCAAGAAAAAGAGAACGGCATTTGACGCAGTATCAACTGTGGTACTTATCGCGGCGGTCTGTGTGTTTGTTTTCTCACTGTATCAGCTTGTAATCATGCTTGTGCCTTATTATACCGGAAGCAAAGAGTATGACGAGATCCGCGATCTGGCGGTTACATCAGATGCCGACGGAGGCGGATTCAGCGTAGACTTTGATGTGCTTATGAAAGAAAATCCGGACACGATCGGATGGATCCGTTTTGACGAGCCGGCAGTTATCAATTATCCGGTTGTAAAGAGCGCAGATAACGAGGATTATCTGACAAAGACATTTACGGAAAATGATAATAAGCTGGGGGCTATTTTTGTGGATTACCGGAACAGTTCTGATTTTTCGGACAGGAATACATTTATATACGGACATAATATGAGAGTGGGCGAGCAGATGTTTTCCCAGCTTAAGAATTACAGAGATGAAGAGTATGGGAAAAAGTATCCGTACTTTTATATCTATACACCTTCCGGAGAAGTTCGTACATATACAATCTTCTCGGCAGGCGTTGTAGATGCGCGGTCAGATAATTATAAAATTGAGTATGCGTCTGACGAGGAATATCAGGAATATCTTGATCTGTGTCTTGAGTCATCGCTGTATGATTTCGGCGTAGAGGTGAATACAGATTCCCAGATTGTCAGCCTTTCTACTTGTACCAGTGTTACAGAAAACGAAAGATTTCTTGTGCACGGCGTGCTGACGCAGATTGATTAGCAGGCATATTGTATCGCTGTGTGAAACGCAGGTGATGCATTGCCGGGTTCCGGATGAAAGGAGAAGAATAATGGCAGACAGGTTTGCAGTGGGAGATGTTATCAGAATGAAGAAACCCCACCCCTGCGGAAGCCATGAGTGGGAAGTTCTCCGGGTGGGAGCGGATTTCCGCCTGAAATGTATGGGGTGCTCGCATCAGATCATGGTTCCCCGCAGGCTGGTGGAAAAAAATACAAAGCAAATCACGAAAAAAGCTTGAAACACCAACTTTCTTATGGTATGATAGTTAACCGTGACATACTTTTGGATTTATTCCTATAAGTAATCAAATATCCTTGTTCCCGGAATGAAGCCGGGAGCCGGAGACCATAAGGAGGTGCAGAAGCATGAACAAGTATGAATTAGCTGTTGTTGTAAGCGCAAAACTCGAAGACGAAGCAAGAGCAGACGTAATCGAGAAAGTGAAAGCTCTGATCACACGTTTCGGCGGCAACGTGACAGACGTGGATGAGTGGGGCAAGAGAAGATTCGCTTACGAGATCCAGAAGATGAAAGAAGGATTTTATTACTTCGTCCACTTCGAGGCTGACAGTACAGTTCCGGGTAATGTGGAGCAGCGTATCCGCATCATGGACAACGTACTCAGATATTTATGCGTGAAACAGGAAGCATAAGCGGAAAGAGGTATATATGAATAAGGCAATTTTAGTAGGACGGTTGACAAGAGATCCTGAAGTGAGATATTCCCAGGGAGAAAACGCGACGGCAGTTGCCAGATATACAGTGGCTGTTGACCGCAGATTTAAAAGGGACGGAGAGCCTAGCGCAGATTTTATTCCGTGTGTTGTGTTCGGACGTTCCGCGGAGTTCGCGGAGAAGTATTTCCGTCAGGGAATGAGGGTTTCCATATCCGGGCGTATTCAGACCGGAAGCTACACGAACAAAGACGGCGTGAGAGTATATACAACAGAGGTGATCGTGGAAGAGCAGGAGTTTGCGGAGAGCAGAGCTGAGAGTGAGGCCAACAGGGCATCCTATCATCAGTCGGCGCCGACGCCGGCACCGAGTGCTCCGGCAGGCGATGGTTTTATGAATATTCCGGATGGCGTTGAAGAAGAGTTGCCGTTTAATTAGACCGGCAGCACTGAGTGAGCGCGGGCATACAGATGCGGCGTGAACACAGTGTGAGGCCAGGATAAGCATTTCGGTGCTGAGAAAGGAGAACCATCATGGCTTACGAAAAAGGAAGCAAACCAGAAGGCGGCTTCAAGAGAAGAGGCCCGGCGCGCAGAAGAAAAAAAGTGTGCGTATTCTGTGGTAAAGAGAATAACGAGATTGATTACAAGGACGTAGCAAAGTTAAAGAAATATGTTTCTGAGAGAGGAAAAATTCTTCCGAGAAGAATCACAGGAAACTGTGCAAAACATCAGAGAGCTCTTACAGTTGCAATTAAGAGAGCAAGACATATTTCCCTGATGCCGTACGTACAGGACTAATCAGAAATACAGAGACTGATTTCACGGGTAAAACCGGGAGGTCAGTCTTTTTTTGCCAAATTTCTGCCGGAAGTATCCTGTGGAAATATGTGCATATTATTGATATGTTATTGACATATGTTTATAATGAGATATACTGATAACAGAGCTGTATAAACGGAAGGAGGAGAGGATCATGGCCAGACCGCAGAAGCAGAGATGTATCTGTTCGATTCCGCAGGTTACAGGGTTTTTGCCGCTGGGATGTGAGGCGTCCGGCAGTGTCAATCTTACATATGACGAGTACGAAGTGATCCGTCTGCTGGATTATGTGCAGATGACCCAGGAGCAGTGCGCTCACAGGATGGGAATCTCCCGCCCGACTGTGACGCGGATCTATGATGAAGGCCGCCGAAAAATGGCAGATATGCTTGTTAATGGCAGAACGCTTACCGTTGGCGGCGGTGATGTCTATGTCTGTCCGCAGATGCGGCCGGAATGCGCGGGCGAGGAAAACTGCTGTCATAAAAATAAAGATCTGATCAGAGGATTCCGGGAAGTGCCGATTACAGCATCGGATAAAAGAGAAAACAAAGTGAGGTAAGTAAAAATGAAGGTACTCATCATTGGCGGTGTCGCTGCCGGAACCAAAACTGCGGCAAAATTAAAGAGAGAAGACAGAAATATTGAGGTGACCGTAATCACAAAGGATCAGGATATTTCATATGCAGGATGCGGCCTGCCCTATTACGTAGGCGGTCTGATTGAGAGCAGAGACGAACTGATTGTAAATACACCTCAGAAATATTCCGGCCTTACAGGTGTGGAAGTGCGCACGGGAAAAGAAGTCATAGCGCTGAATGCGGATAAAAAAGAAATAACACTTAAAGACGTACAGAACGGAAGTACAGAAGTCTGTTCTTTTGACAAACTGGTAATTGCAGTCGGCGCTTCGCCGGCGGAGCTGCCTGTTGAAGGCAGGGACCTTCAGGGTGTATTTAAAATGAGAACTCCGGATGATGCGGAAGAAATCCGTGCATATGCAGAAGAAAATAGTGTGAAGAAAGCAGTTGTAATCGGCGCGGGCTTTATCGGACTTGAGGCGGCGGAGAATCTGCAGGCAAAAGGGATCAATGTAACAGTGATTGATTTTGCTTCCCAGATTCTTCCGAATATCCTTGACCCGGAGATGGCCGCATATGCAAAAAAACATCTATTAAACCAGGGAATCCGTGTGATTACCGGAACAAGTGCGGAAGCGGTGTTGGGAACAGACAGGGTGACGGGAGTAAAGACCTCGGCAGGCGTTCTGTCCTGTGAAATGATTATTATGGCGGCAGGAATCCGGCCGAATACCGGTTTCCTTCAGGATACGGGTATTGAGATGTTCAAGGGAACGATTCTCGTAGACGGACAGATGAAAACAAATCTTGATGATATCTATGCGGCGGGTGACTGTGTAATGGTAACAAACCGTATAACAGGAAAACGTCAGTGGTCTCCGATGGGATCTTCAGCGAATATGGAAGGACGTACCCTGGCGCAGGTGCTTGCCGGCGCACAGAAAACATATCCGGGCGTACTGGGAACGGGTGTGGTTAAGCTTCCGGGATTAAATATCGGACGCACCGGACTTACAGAAGAGCAGGCAAAGGAGGCGGGCTATGATGTAATCACGTCTCTTGTTCCTACAGACGATAAGGCTCATTACTATCCGGATGCTTCATTTTTTATTACAAAACTGATTGCAGACCGGACGACAAGAAAACTGCTGGGCGTTCAGGTATTCGGCCCGGGTGAAGTAGACAAGATGGTGGATATCGCAGTTATGGGCATCAACATGGGAGCAAAACTGGATGATTTTGAGAACGCTGACTTTGCATATGCGCCGCCGTTTTCCACAGCGATCCATCCCTTTGTGCAGGCAGTTTACGTGCTTATGAATAAGATTGACGGAACAATTGTCAGCATGACTCCGGCAGAGTATGCGGCAGGAAAAGCCGAGGGATATCGCGTGGTGGATGTGCAGCCGGAACCGGCTGTCCGGGGAGCGTTCTATGTAAATCTGGCACAGGTAAACGGCGAGATCGAAGGATTAGGCAAAGACGAAAAGCTTCTGCTTGTATGCGCCAAAGGGAAGAGAGCGTACTTCCTTCAGAACAGGATGCGTTATTACGGGTATAAGAATACTGTTGTTCTGGAAGGCGCAACATTCTTCAATGATGTAAAGGTAAAAAACGCAGAGGCGGCGGTCTCAAAGGAAGAAGAGACACGTGTGAAGGCTCTGGGCTTCCTGAAAGATAAGAGAACTCCGGATAAATTCAACGGCCGTGTTATCACAAGAAACGGAAAGATTACGGCAGATGAGGCGAGAGTAATCGCAGAGGCAGCGGAAAAGTACGGAAGCGGAGAAGTAACCATGACTTCCCGTCTGACAATGGAGATTCAGGGCGTACCGTTTGATAATATTGAGCCCCTGAGAGAATATCTGATGCAGGCAGGCCTCGAAACAGGCGGTACCGGTTCCAAGGTGCGTCCGGTTGTATCCTGTAAAGGAACCACATGTCAGTACGGACTGATTGATACCTTTGCTCTGTCAGAAGAGATACACGAGCGGTTCTATCACGGTTACCGGGAAGTGAAACTTCCTCACAAATTTAAGATTGCAGTGGGCGGCTGCCCGAACAACTGTGTAAAACCGGATCTGAACGATCTGGGCATTATCGGTCAGCGAGTGCCTCAGATTGATCTGGAAAAATGCCGCGGATGCAAGGTGTGCCAGATTGAAAATAATTGTCCGATTAAAGTGGCGAAACTGACAGAAAGCAAAATTACCATTGATGAAAATGCGTGCAACCACTGCGGAAGATGCGTAGGTAAATGTCCGTTCCACGCAATCGAGGATTACACTAACGGTTACCGGATCTATATCGGCGGACGCTGGGGTAAGAAAGTAGCTCAGGGAAGATATCTGGATAAAGTCTTTACGGATAAAGACGAGGTCCTTTCTGTTGTGGAAAAAGCAATCCTTCTCTTCCGTGAACAGGGAATTACAGGCGAGCGTTTCGCGGATACCGTCGCAAGAATCGGCTTTGAAAATGTTCAGGAACAGCTTCTGTCAGATGATCTGCTGGCAAGAAAAGAAGAGAATATCAAGGCACAGAAACACCTGAAAGGCGGGGCGACCTGCTGATCCGGTCCGCTTTGGAATTTATCGGGAACTGTGATTGGAGATACATCCGAAAACATCCGGATACAGAGCAAAGCAGATCGTATACGGAGACCGGATGAGGAAGTTCTGAACTCCGTTCCGCAGAATAATAAATAAAACTTAACACCCCGGATACAGGCTAAAGACAGAATTTTCAATGGAAACTTGCGTTACGTTCGCACAGTTCCATTGAAAATTCTGACGCCTGTATCCGGGGTGTTAAGTTTTACTGATATCCCTCCGCATATTTGTGAATACGTGAGTCGAATGGATCGGCCATTTTCCGGCTCGATTTTTTGTAGTGGAATAAAAGGGAAAAAGATGATATAATAACACTATTGTAACGAAATACATCTGCAGCACGGATTTTGGGCGGTGCATGCGTGCCGGACTCAAATATGCGGTGAGGGAATGGCTTATGAAGAAAAAGAGAGAGAGAATGCGATTAAAAGGACAGCTCAGGATGTACATGCAGTGGCCGCTTATTATGACGATTCTTCTTGTGGCTATGAACATCTGGACATATGCGGTTGATAAGAAAGCCGGATTTATAATGTCACTTTTTGTTCTCGTCTATTTTGCTATTGCAAGTGCGCTGTACTTTTATAACCGTTCTCTGATTTTTGCTGATCTTGTCCAGTTTTCGGCACAGTATAAGGGAATTGAGAATCTGTTGTTAAAGGAGCTGGCTATCCCCTATGCGATTACGTTGGAAGACGGACATATTTTATGGGAAAACGACTGCTTTGAGACTTTGATAGAAGGGCAGAGAAGAGAGAAATACCTGAACAGAATTATTCCGGAGCTTCATCCCGGCGTGTTTCCGAAAAATGATGTGGAGCACGTAGAGCTGGAAGTGAGTTTCCGGGACAGAGACTATCAGGTGGAACTTCGCCGGGTGTCGGTGGAGGGATTCAGTGAGAAGGAAGAACTTCTGCAGATTCCGGAGGAGAAGGAGTTCTTTATTGCGGTTTATATGAAGGACGTTACGGAGCTGAACGCATATATCCGCGAGAATGAAGAACAGCGCATGATTGCCGGACTGATTTATATCGACAATTATGACGAGGTCATGGAGAGTGTAGAGGAAGTGCGTCAGTCTCTTCTGGTAGCTCTCATTGACCGGAAGATCAATAAATATATCGGCGATGTGGACGGTATTGTCAAGAAAATGGAGAAGGACAAATATTTTGTTGTTATACGGAAAGAAAGCTATAAGAAAATTAAAGAAGATAAGTTCTCCATTCTTGAGGAAGTAAAACAGGTAAATATCGGAAATGCCCGTTCGGCAACACTGAGTATCGGTCTCGGACTGAATACGGCCACATATGCGCTGAGCTATCAGTATGCCCGGGTGGCTATCGATCTTGCGCTTGCCAGAGGAGGGGACCAGGCGGTAATCAAAGACTGCAATGGGATTACTTACTTTGGCGGCAAAAAAGAACAGACATCAAAGAATACCCGTGTGAAGGCCAGGGTAAAAGCAGAAGCGCTGAGAGAATTTATTGTGACAAAGGATCAGGTTATCGTAATGGGACACAAGATCGCGGATCCGGATTCTTTCGGAGCATGTATGGGAATCTACCGGGCAGCGGTAAGTCTGGAGAAGAAGGCACACATTGTAATTAATGAAGTGTCGGGATCGATTCGTCCTCTGTATGATGAAATTGCAGAGAGCCCGGCCTATGAAGATGATATTTTCCTTACATCTGATCAGGCCCTTGACTATGTCAACGACAATACCATGGTGATTGTGGTAGACACGAATAAACCGCAGATGACAGAGTGCCCGGAACTTCTGAAACGGTCCCGCATGATTGCAGTGCTTGATCATCACCGGCAGGGGAGCAATATTATTGAAAATGCAGTCCTTTCCTATGTGGAACCTTACTCTTCATCTACCTGTGAAATGGTGGCGGAAGTACTGCAGTATATTGTGGATGACATCAAATTCCCATCGGTTGAGGCTGACTGCCTGTATGCGGGAATTATGATTGATACAAGAAACTTTATGAACCGGACCGGCGTGAGAACCTTTGAGGCGGCCGCATATCTGAGACGATGCGGAGCAGATATTACCCGCGTGCGCAAAATGTTCCGGGATGATATAGAATCCTATCGCGCGAAAGCCGAGGCGGTAAGAATGGCTGAAGTTTACCGGAGTCAGTATGCGATTGCCCAGTGTCCCGGCGATATTGAAAGCCCGACGGTACTCGCGGCGCAGGCGGCCAATGAGCTGCTGGATATCAGCGGTATAAAGGCATCTTTTGTGCTTACGATATATGAAGGGAAAATTTATATGAGCGCACGTTCCATAGATGAGGTTAATGTGCAGATTATAGCAGAGAAGCTGGGCGGCGGAGGACATATTAATTCCGCGGGAGCACAGTTTGACCACACAAATATGGACGAGGCGATGCAGACCCTGAAACAGACAATAGACCAGATGATTGAGGAAGGAGATATATAAAATGAAAGTAATTTTGCTGCAGGATGTGAAATCTCTCGGAAAAAAGGGAGAGATTGTGAACGTTAATGACGGATACGCAAGAAACTTCATCCTCCCGAAAAAGATGGGAGTGGAAGCAACCGGAAAGAATCTGAATGATCTGAAGCTCCAGAAAAATAATGAGAAAAAGGTGGCTCAGGAGCAGCTGGATTCAGCGAAAACTCTTGCTGAAAAAATAGGACAGGGAAAAGTTGAACTGGCCATTAAGGTAGGCGAGGGCGGAAGAGTATTCGGCTCTGTGTCAAGTAAAGAGATTGCGGCAGCTGTAAAAGAGCAGATGGGACTTGATGTAGATAAGAAGAAGATTCAGCTGAAAGAGACGATCAAGTCACTGGGAACCCATAATGTTCCGGTTAAGCTTCACCCGGAAGTGACGGCTGAACTGAAAGTAATTGTAAAGGAAGAAGCATAGGGAGATCAGTCTTTATGGATATGGAAGCTGCAATGAAAAGAATACCGCCCCACAGCGCAGAAGCAGAGCAGGCTGTGCTGGGGGCCATGCTGATGAATAAGGAGGCTGTCATGGTAGCCTCCGAAATTATTTCCGGCGAGGATTTCTATCAGACCGCATACGGAATTCTGTTTGACGCTATGGTTGAACTCTTTCATAAAGGAAAACCTATCGACCTGATTACGCTTCAGGAACATCTGAAAGAGAAAGACGTGCCGCCGGAAGTCAGCAGTATGGAGTTTGCCAGAGATCTTCTGGTGGGAACGCAGACATCAGCCAATGTAAAGTATTATGCAGAAATTGTGCGTGATAAGGCAACGCTTCGCAGACTGATTAAGATTAACGAAGAAACGGCTAATGTCTGTTATCTTGAAAACAAACCACTCGAGGAAATACTGGATGAAACAGAAAAGAAAGTATTTGAACTGGTAGAACACGGGAATTCACAGGAATATACACCTATAAAACAGGTTGTTCTGAATGCGCTGGATGTGATCGAAAAGGCGTCGAAAACTAAAGGAACTGTAACCGGCATTCCGACCGGTTTCATTGATCTGGACTATAAACTTTCCGGACTGCAGAGATCAGATCTGATTCTGATTGCGGCCCGCCCTTCTATGGGAAAGACCGCGTTTGTCCTGAATATTGCCCAGCATGTGGCTTTCCGGCAGAATCTTGCGGTGGCAATTTTCAGTCTGGAAATGTCAAAGGAACAGCTGGTAAACCGTCTGTTTTCCCTGGAATCCCATGTAGATGCACAGGTTCTGCGAACAGGTACGCTGACAGATACGGACTGGGAAAAACTGATTGAAGGAGCAGGCACCATTGGAAATTCCCGGATGATTATTGACGATACTTCGGGAATCTCGATTTCAGAGATGCGTTCCAAGTGCAGAAAATACAAGCTGGAGCTGGGCCTGGATCTGATTATCATTGACTATCTTCAGCTGATGAGCGCCGGCGGAGGAAGAAAAAATGAAAGCCGCCAGCAGGAAATTTCCGAGATTTCCCGATCCCTGAAAGGTCTGGCCAGAGAGCTGAACGTTCCTGTAATCGCGCTTTCACAGCTCAGCCGTGCCGTAGAGCAGCGGACCGATAAACGGCCCATGCTTTCGGATTTGCGTGAGTCGGGAGCAATCGAGCAGGATGCCGATGTATGTATGTTTATTTACCGAGATGATTATTATAATCCGGATACAGAAGACAAAAATATTGCGGAGATCATTATAGCAAAACAGAGAAACGGCCCCATCGGAACCGTCCGTCTTGCGTGGATGCCGCAGTACACCCGGTTTGGAAACGAACTCCGGCAGTAAAGAAGAGATCGTCCGGCAGACACGGTACTTTTCAAAAGGGGACTGTCCCCTTTCGAAAGGCGCCGTGTTTTTATGTAAAGATTTTTTTCAGTTTGAGAATCGGATTGATTTTTACAGTCTCCTTCCGGGTTGCCTGCTGCTGTCGGATAAGACAGTCAAGTTTGCGGAAGTGTTCCTCCTGCTGGCGTTCTTTTGACTGTATCAGCCTGTCCATTTCCTGCATAACATCAGCGGTTACCGCACTGCTGATGTCCTTTTTAAGAACTTCATTATTCTCTGTGACGACTTCTGTAAGCACCTCTCCAAGTAAAGAACGAACCTGATCAAGCTGCCGGATCGGTATTACTACTTCAGACTCCCGGGCAGGCAGCGTTTCTTTTGCTATTTTATTTTGGACTTCTGTCGGAGCTTTAGCGGCTTCCGGCGCCTCTGCTTCTTTTGATTCCTTCATCTTAAGCCGGGTCGCTTTCAGCTCCGGAATCAAAGGCTTTAAATCCTTAAGAAGCAGGCCTTCGTCTTTCAGTTTCTTAATGCAGCAGAAAAGCTGAATGTCATCTTTGGTATAATATCGGTGACCCATTTCCGTGCGTCCGATAGTCAGACCAAGCTCTTCTTCCCAGTATCTTAAGACATGGGTTTCCACCTCAACCTGTTTGGCCGCCTCAGAAATCATAAATCTGACTTCACCCATTAATATTTATACCTCCTTGTCTCAACCTGTTCACATTATACCATACCCCACCCCCCTCCACCCCACCCAATCGTTCGTCAAATTGTTACAAATCCACACATGCACAAACGTGCAGAGATGCTCCGGAAAATGTGCTTGCATATTTTCCGGAGCATCTCTGTGCGTTTGTATATGGCGGACGCCATCAGTGAGAGTCCGAAGCAGAGCGGAGGCCTCGAACTGGCATGTGTGGAACCCCGGCGAAGAGGAAGGATAAATATGTATAGAAAAAGCCGCCCGATGATTCGGACGGCCTTGCTTGTGATCACTCGCGTTCTTCTATTATTACTCCGCTGAAATCGCTCCTGTAGGACATGCAGCCTCGCATGCTCCGCAGTCTACGCACGCATCAGCGTCAATCTCGTATTTGCCATCGCCTTCAGAGATAGCGCCTACCGGACATTCGCCTTCGCAGGAACCACAGCTTACGCATTCATCACTAATAACATGTGCCATTGTATGATCCTCCTTTTTTAAAAGATTCGAAAGCGGAACATCCGCTTTTCGTTATACTCATTTTAATACAACAGAAATAAATATACAAGGTATTTTCATGTTCAAAATTAAGTACCTGCTTTTAAAGGCCGCGGTTCATAATCATAGAAGGGGCCGCGCCGCCATGCCGGGGATGCCCGGGACGACAATTTTCCGGCGCTTCCGTTTCTTCGCCAAATTCAAGGAATTTTTAAGAAAAAATCACTTTCTTTTTTTTGTGTTTGGTGTATTATATCAGAGGGAAGACGGCATCTGCTCTGAATGATGGATGCGGAGCAGGCAGCAGAACATGTCATAATGACAGATAGAAAAGAATATGATTGTACAATTTGATGTTTATTATGGAGGCAGAAGATGAAAAAGAAAGTGACAGCGGCAGTTTCTATAGCCGTATGCGCGGCTCTTGGCATATGCGCATGCAGTTCGGGCAGGGAGAGCAGCTCCTTTACCGGAGATGCGACAGAAGAACCCAGTTATCAGGCAAAACTCAACGCGATTTCGCCGGAGGCATACAGCGGTATAGAAGGGCTTGAACTTGAGCCGGGCACATATATTTCCGTTATTGGAAAAGAAGATGAGTCTGCGTACTGGAAGCAGATAAAAGCAGGTGTGGAGCAGGCGGCCGTAGATCTGAATGAAGAGCTGGGATATAGCGGCGATGATGAGATTAAGGTGATTTTTAACGCGCCGGGTGAACCGGAAGATATTGACGAACAGGTGAATATTCTGGATGAAGAGCTGGCCAGATATCCTGATGTGATTGCAATTTCAAGCATTGATGCGGAGGCTTCGTCAGTTCAGTTTGATCTTGCGACAATGAACGGAATTCCGATTGTGGCATTTGAGTCCGGCAATACGTATCAGGGGATACAGTGCACCTGTTCCACAGATAATACACGTGCTGCGCAGACTGCTGCGCAGAAGCTGTGCAGCTCTATCAATGAGGAAGGTAAAGTAATTCTGGTTGTCCCGGATTCGGTCTCCAAAAGTTCAAAAGATCAGGTCAGTGCTTTTAGAGAAGAGCTTCTGTCAAATCATCTGGATGTTAATCTTGCGGGGGTTATATATATGGACCAGCTTGATACCATGAAACGACAGGCAGCGGCGGAACAGCTGAATATTGCCTATGATGATGTGGTGAAAGCGTCAGATATCGCCTCAGGCGTTGAAACCACGGCTGGCAGTGGTGATGAAGGTGTTCAGCAGGCTTCAGAGCTTCTGGAGGAAGTGGACGCAATTGCCGGTGAAATGGAAAATGAAGATGCAGTCGCATGGTATTTTGAACAGAATCCGGATCTGAAAGGATGCCTGGGAACCAGCGCTGAAGCAACGCAGCTGATTCTTGGCGCTGCGGACAGGACAGAGGGCCTGGATGATATGGTCGTGATCGGGTTTGACGCAGGTAAAGATCAGGTGGAAGCTCTTGAGAATGAAGAGATTGACGGCCTGATCGTACAAAACCCGTTCGGAATGGGGTATGCGGCGGTTGTCGCGGCCGCAAGGACAGTCCTTCAGAGTGGAAATGAGGCACAGGTAGATACGGGATTTATATGGGTTGATCAGGAAAATCTGGAGGATGAAAATATCCAGGCGCTGCTCTATGAGTAGCCCGGGGCCGCTTCTGAATTAACTTGCATTTCAACTTCAGGTATACTACAATAATTATAGTGCCCATACGAAGCGGCTGCTGTATCGGCCTGCGTGATAAAGACCGGAGTCTGTCAGCAGGGGACAGGGCATGCAGGCAATAAAATACCGGGGAGAGATTTTATGAGTGATAATTATAAACCTCGTTCGCTGATAGAAATTGTGAATGATGTTTTGAGTACAGTACGAGATTACTACGATTCAGAGTACGTTTATTATATTGAAAAAGAACAGGACGATATTGAGACCATTTATGAGTGGTGCGCGGAAAATGTGCCATGGCAGAGAGACCGCCTGAAGATGCTTCCGTCAGAAAATCAGCCGAAATGGATGAAGCAGGAGATCACGGATACAACTTCAGACAGTTATAGTGTATTTCAGCAGCTGGATGAAGATACAACGGCAGTTCTGGCTGCGGTAGGGGTGCACAGAGGAGGATGTGAGATTGCGCTTATGCGGGCTGTTCTCCCATATATCCCTCAGGCCATTGCGCTTCAGAAGATGCAGAAACAGCAGGAGTATCTGAGCTACCATGACGACCTTACCGGACTGCTTAACCGGAACAGCTTTGTTGATTATCTGGATCATGTGAAGGAAAAAGAACTGAAATCTCTGGGCGCTCTGTCAATTGACATCAACGGACTTAAAAATTTCAATAAAGAATTCGGCCGCGACTATGGGGATGAAGTTGTGATCCGCGTGGGGGAGATACTGGAAGAGTATTTCCACAGTGGATATGTATATCGACTGACCGGAGATGAATATCTGGTGCTGATGGAGAATACTTCTTATGAAGATTTTACAAAGCAGATTTATGCCGTTCACAGCAGACTGGATAATATCAGCCTGGGGCTGACTTCCATGGGATATGCATGGGAAAAGGTGGGGATAGAGGTTGAGAAACTTGTCACCAACGCCGAGGTCATGATGCGTGAGGAGAAGAAGAAGTATTACAAAAACCTCAAAAAAGGGCACCATGAGCCGATTATCAAACAGGACCTTCTGGAAGATATCAGACAGGGCAATTTCATCGTCTGCCTGGTGCCGAAGATTGATGTTAATACAGGCAAGGTGGCGGGAGCCGAGGCGGTGGTCCGCTATCATCATAAAGATCTTGGTATTGTGGATCCGGGAAGATATATTAATCTTCTGGAAGAAACGAAGCTTTCCCATTATCTGGATTTGTATGTGTTTGAGGAAGTGTGCAAAACACTGCACCGCTGGGATATAGAAGGCGTGCCTATGATTTCTGTGTCTGTGAATTTTGCCGGGGCGACACTCAAGCAGGAGAGCATTGCCGAAAGGATGCTGCTTCTGGTTGAAAAGTATCATGTGCGCTGTGAGTATCTTGAGGTTGAGGTTTCCGAGTCAAGCAGCGATATGAATCAGGAGATGCTTGCGGAAACCAGCAGCAAGATCAGAAAGGCAAATGTTCGTGTAATTCTGGATCATTTCGGAGCAAAAGATTCCAGTTTTTCTATTCTGTCGCTTATGGAGTTTGACGGTCTGAAACTGGATAAGAGTCTGATCACAAATATTGTGGCAAACCGAAGAAGCCAGATTGTTGCACAGGCAGTAATTGATATATGCAGGCAGCTGGGCGCTTATGTGCAGGCGGCAGGCGTAGAGACGCAGGATCAGCTGAATGTGCTGGAAGAGCTGGGCTGTGATTATGCACAGGGCACTTTCTTTAATAAGCCTATTACAATAGAGACATTTGAGGTCCGTTATCTGAGGGAATAATAAATAATGATCAGAGTATGGATTGCGGATGTGACACCGCTTTATGAAAAGAAATGTTATAGCAGATATTATGAGGGGCTTCCGTCTTTTCGAAAGGAGAAGGCGGACGCCCTGAAATATTTATCCAGAAGAGTACAAAGTGTGGGGGTATGGGCTCTCTGGGAGAAGATGCGTCACACATATGACCTTGAAGAAAATGTATCCTTTAATCTTTCCCACTCCGGTTCCTGGGTAATGTGCGCGGCTCAGACTGAGGGGGAGGGGGGCCGGGTAGGCTGTGATATAGAGAAAATAGGACAATTACGGATTAATGTGGCGGAACGGCGTTTCTGCAGAGAGGAATATGAGGAGATTGTCGGTGGAAAGACAGAAGAAGAGCAGAGAGAAAGATTCTTCCGGTTCTGGGTCCTCAAGGAGAGTTTTATGAAGGCTACCCGCAGAGGAATGGCGCTCCCTATGGATTCTTTCCGTATCCGGCTGGGAGATCCTCCGGAACTTGTGAGTCAGCCGGAAGAGTATCCGCAGCCGTTCTATTATATGGAATATGTTCTGGAAAATATTCCCTTCAGGATGGCTGTATGCTCGACTGACAGGGAGATTGACAGCATGCTTACTGTCTGCCGGCTGTAAGGAAGGATAATGTGTTTCAGTGTTGACGCGTTGATTCTTGTTTGATAGGATAGAATGAGTAAAGAAACAAATAAATTTATCAGAAAAGGCAGATACATTCTGTGAGTGTAAAGCCTTTTTCGTGTGCAGATGACAAAGGGGTATAAATAATACATAAGGAGGAGAAGAATGGAAGAATTAACATTCGGTGAACAGGTGAAAATCATTCTTGGAAGAAAAGGAATGACTATTAAGCAGCTTGCTGAGATGATTGAAGTAAAAACAGGTAAAAAGATGTCAAGGCAGAATCTTACCCAGAGGCTTGGGAGAGACAATTTTCAGGAACAGGATATGCGGATGATCGCGGAAATTCTGGAGTGTCCGTTCCGCCTGAGTATTCTGGGAGGCGATATACAGCCTCTGCCCAGGAATAAGCCGTCGGATGTAAGAGCGCGGGAAGCGCAGCAGGAAAGCACAGAGACTGTTGAAAAACAGACTGAATTTGTAGCGCAATCCGGTGCGCGGCAGAGTACGGAGCCGGAGCGGCACGGCGGTACTGAAGAAGTTCTTGCGGCAGACGAGCGGGATATGACTATTGGAGAGCTTTATGATATCCACGAAGAATTAAGTGAGATGGAAGAGAGCATAAAAGCAGGAGAATCTGTGGAAAAGGCGAAAGAAGAGCTGTCCAGGAAAAAGAAGAGCCGTTTTAGCCCGGTAAGTATTTTCCAGCGAAGAAAACACATAGAAGAGCCTGCGGAGACCGCGTCTGAGGAGCAGGATTCAGTACGGGGCGCAGAGCAGAGCCCGGCGGGAAATGAAGAACCTGGCAAAGAAGAGCCTGCGAAAGAAGTAAATGAGACGGAAACACCGGAGATGATATCCGAAGAAGAGAATGCGGAAGCTGCCGCAAAAGAAGAGGCAGATGATTTTGAGCCGGTTATTTCAAGAGATGATTCAGATGAAGATACGGTTTTAGGAGAGGTTAATCCATATACAGGAAGAGAATATCAGTCGAACAGCGTGCGGATGCATCCTACAAGAATCGGTTATGTTCAGGTATATGACCGGACAATTCATAAATGGACAGATATGACAGAGTGGGCCTTCCTAGGGTATCAGGAACGAAAAAAAACGCTGCTGGGAAAGGCTTATGAACCTCCGATTTATCTGGACTGATCCGGACGGATCTGATGCGCGGCGGACATTTGCCCGGCGCGGTCTGACGCAGAACAGAGGACGGCAGAAAACTGCCGCGTGTTTTTGATTGTAAATAGTTATAAATAGCAGTGTGAATGCCCCGCAGCCCGGCTGCGGGGCAAATGTCAGAAGAAAGGGGAAAGCTCCGTGGAATGGCAGACATTATTGTCCGACAAGCGGGAAAGAGAGAACTCGGGACGTACAAAAACTGCGGATCTGAGAAGCGAATTTGAGAAGGATTATCATCGGATTATCGGAAGCGCCTCATTTCGCAGGCTTCAGGATAAAACCCAGGTATTTCCCCTGGATAAAAGTGATTTTATCCGTACCAGACTGACGCATTCTCTGGAAGTCTCGTCTCTGGGAAAATCCCTTGCTCAGAACATTGGTGAAAATATACTTAAATACAAGAAAAATTCCGGTTTTACGCCCCATATGAAAGAAGATATTTCACATATACTGGAATGTGCGGGGCTGATACACGATATTGGAAATCCGCCGTTCGGACACTTCGGCGAGGAGGCAATCCGGGACTGGTTTGTAAGAAATCTTCCCGAGCTGTCTTTCCGCGGCAGAAAACTGGAGGATATGTTTACTGAACAGATGAAGCAGGACTTCTATCATTTTGAGGGAAATGCCCAGGCGCTTCGCCTGGTAACAAAGCTTCATTACCTGGTGGATGAACATGGCATGAATCTGACCTATGCCCTTTTGAATACGATTATCAAATATCCGGTATCCTCTGTAGGAATCAGGGAAAACAGCGGAAATATCCGGGAGAAAAAAATGGGGTATTATTATGCGGATGAAGATGTGTTCCGCAGAATTACATCCGCTACCGGCGCGGGAAATTGCAGGCATCCGCTGACTTATATTCTGGAGGCGGCAGATGATCTGGCCTATAAAACGGCGGATATAGAAGATGCTTTTGTAAAAGGCTTTATTACATACCCTGCTCTGGAGAGGGAACTTGCCGTACTGGAGAGAGGAGAACCACAGTCGTCTTTCCGGGCGGCGGACAAGCTGCGGCAGTTGTACGAAAGGGGCGTGCAGAAAGGGGTAAGCAATCCGGAAGACTATGCGGTGAAAAACTGGATTATAAGCGCTCAGGGTTTTCTGATCAGCTGTGCCACATTCGGTTTTACATCGAATTATGACAGCATTATGGACGGCAGTTTCGAAAAAGATCTGTTTTACGGGACATTCGGAGAAAGACTGATGGATCTGCTGGGCGATATGGCATACCGCAGAGTTTTTACTTCCAGGGCAATTTACAGAATGGAAGTTCATGAATCAACGATTCTGAACTATCTGATGGATCGGCTCATTTATGCGGTTCTGCATTATGATGAGGAGGGACGGACGGAAACAATTGACAGGAGAATTGTTTCTTTTATATCAGATAATTATAAAAATGCTTATCAGCTGCATTCAAGCGGAAAGAGCGAGGCGGAAAAAATCTATCTCCGCCTGCTCCTTGTAACGGATTATGTGTGCGGTATGACGGACAGCTACGCGAAACGTCTGTATCAGGAGATGAACGGTATTTTGTAAACATCGGCCTTTATCCGATTCGGCCGGCTCCTACGCAGCGGCACCAGTAGCCGAAATCTGCATTGTCACTGCATTCTTCCGGTTCCAGTTCCAGACGATCAGCATACTCCCGCGTAAACTGCGGGAAACCAAACAGATCCGCAACTTTGGCCTCCCGGGGATCATAGATTCCGGGGACGCCCAGCCACAGACGGCCATCTTCCTCTGCCAGAAGAAGATGGTTGTAGTTGTGGTAACCATGAAGCAGGAAACTGTTGTTGGCCAGGAACCAGAAACGCCGCGGAAGAACGGAAATATCCGAGCGCTGGATCTTCCTGGCTTTTTTCTTTTCCTTCCTGTATTCTCTGTCCTCTGCAGCGGATTCTCTTTCCTGACCGGAAATGCCATCAGAAAAAACGGAAGGAGATTCACTGCTTTCCCGGTCAGATTCCGTCAGCGGAGATTCACTGTTTCCCTGGTCGGATTCCGCCGCCGGAGGTTCAGGGCTGCCGGGGGCGGAGATGGATTCCGGGGCTTCGCTGTCATCCGGGACAGGGATGGATTCCGGGGATTCAATGCCATTCGGGGATTCGCTGCCATCCGGGGCAGGTACGGACTCTGATTGTCCGCCGTTTTCCGGACCGGGAGCAGCCTCTTCGGGCCCGCCGTTTTCAGCAGTGGAGCCGGGTCCTTCCGTCTCCGCATTGTCCGGGGCGGAGACCGTTTTCGACTCTTCTTCCGGAGCGGCAGGGGGCCGGAGCTGGCTGATATCCACAGGAAAGAAAAATGCGGAGGCCATCCAGAAAACAGCCGGTTTATCTCCAGGCAGTTTTATGAGAAAACCGTCCATTTCAGAGAGCGGCCGTCCTTCGGGAAAAGACCGTTCAGATACGGGGAGGCGTTCGGATACAGTTTTCCCGAAGCAGGTCAGCGTGGCGATCTGCGTTCCGGTCATGGCATTTCCGTCTCTGTAAAATGCGTACAGCTCAAGGGATGCTCCGTTGCCGGTGGAGATGCCGCGGATATGGATCTGAAGGATACAGGTCTGATAGCGGCGGGCGATTTTGATAAAGCCGACGTTTCTTTTGCGCTTATTATTTTCATATTCATATAAATAAAAGATACCGGGATTCATATAATACCTCTGGTCTTGTCTCTTTTCATTCCAGTCTATTCAGAGAAGTGGGAAAAAAGAACAGAGACGGAAAGGAAAAGCATGTCAGAAAAGAAGACGGACATTATTACGGAACAGAAAAAGACAGATGAAAAATATATGAAAGAGGCCATCCGGCAGGCGAAAAAAGCCTATAAACTGGATGAGACGCCTATCGGATGTGTAATTGTCCATGACGGAAAAATCATTGGCCGGGGATATAACCGGAGAAATACGGATAAAAGCCCCCTTGCCCACGCGGAGATCACGGCGATCAGAAAGGCAAGCAAAAAACTGGGAGACTGGAGACTGGAGGACTGTACGCTTTATGTAACACTGGAACCCTGTCAGATGTGCGCCGGGGCGATCGTGCAGTCCCGGGTGACCAGAGTGGTTGTAGGCTGCATGAATCCGAAGGCGGGCTGCGCAGGTTCTATTCTGAATCTGCTGGATATGCAGGAATTTAATCACCGTGCAGAGATTGAGACCGGAGTGCTGGGCGAGGAGTGCAGCGCAATGATGACAGGATTTTTCCGGGAGCTGCGGGAGAGGAAGAAGATGCAGAAGAAATCCGCCGCAGAACAGCTGAACACAGGGGATTGAGACTAAAGGGACATGCTGCACGGCATGTCCCTTTAAAAAAACAGAAAAAAGAGGCACCCGGCATAAAGCCGCTGCCTGCATCTCTGTTGACATTCAAATAAATGGAATTTTTCTTTTTACGTGCATTGCGCTTCGAACTCGGCCCACAGGCGTTACCCCGGCAGTTAACTCAGCCCAGGCACCCTCACGGCACCCGGGAGGTCCTGCTTAGTGCTGCTCCGTTCCCGACCTGACACGGTTCACAGGTTCCCGTCGCGTGAGACCCGGACATCAACGTCACTTACCGGGGGCAGCCCTGCAGACTGTCGCCCTCCGCGCAATATCACCCCTGCTATAGCGGATTGCAGGTACAAGGTACCGCTAACACCCCGGCTGCACGAGTCTTAATTTTACATGGTTTTGTGGGAAATGTCAATGAGTGCAGAGAAAAGAAATTGCTGAAAAACCTATTTGGTGCTAGAATAAATGAAAAATCGTGAAATGGAGTATCAGATGAAGATTTTACTGGCAGCCATTAATGCAAAATATATCCATTCCAATCCCGCCGTATACAGCCTGCGGGCATATGCGTGCAAATACAAAGATGAGATCGGTATTGCGGAATATACGATAAATCAGACGATCGATGAGATTCTGATGGACATTTACGGGCGTCAGCCGGATATCCTCTGTATTTCCTGCTATCTGTGGAATATCATTTATGTCCGGCAGGTGGTTGCGGAGATCTCGAAGATCCTGCCGGATGTCAGGATCTGGCTGGGCGGTCCGGAAGTCTCTTTTAACGGAAGTGAAATACTGGAAGCGCATCCCTGTCTGACAGGTGTTATGTGCGGGGAGGGGGAAGAGACCTTTCTTGAATTGATGGAATATTACCATGGACAGCCGGAGAAGGGCGCTGATCAGATGGAGGCAGAGCAAGGCACCGGAGGAGTCTGCCCCGGGGAAAGTCTGACTCTGGAGCAGGTCAGAGGAATTGTGTATCGGGACGAATCAGGAAATATTCAGGTCAATCCGCTCCGACCGGTCATGGATCTGAGCAGCGTGCCTTTTGTGTACGGCCACATTGAAGATTTCAGAAACCGGATTATCTACTATGAGTCCAGCCGGGGGTGTCCGTTTTCCTGCAGTTACTGTCTGTCTTCCATAGATAAATGCCTCCGTTTCCGCGACATTGAGCTGGTAAAAAAGGAACTGCAGTTTTTTATTGATCATGAAGTGCCTCAGGTGAAGTTTGTAGACCGGACTTTTAACTGCAGGCATGATCATGCGATGGCGGTATGGAGTTATATTAAAGAACACGACAGAGGCATTACAAATTTTCATTTCGAGGTGGCGGCGGATCTTTTAAATGAGGAGGAAATTCATCTGATCCGGGAGATGCGTCCGGGGCTTATACAGCTTGAAATCGGCGTTCAGTCGGCCAATGAGGAGACAATCCGGGAGATCAGAAGAAAGATGGATCTGGACAGAGTGGGGCAGGTTACTGCCCGGATCCGGGAGACCGGAAATGTACATCAGCATCTTGATCTGATTGCAGGACTTCCGTATGAGAATTATGAGAGTTTTGTCCGGTCATTTAACCGTGTATATGCCATGAAGCCGGATCAGCTTCAGCTGGGATTCCTTAAAGTACTCAAAGGATCTCTCATGCATGAGAAAGCCCGGGAATACAGTCTGATTTACCAGGAGCGTCCGCCATATGAAGTTCTCTCCACAAAATGGCTTTCTTATGGAGATATTGTCTGCCTCAAGAAGGTAGAGGAAATGGTGGAAGTTTATTATAACAGCGCTCAGTTTAAGCATACACTGGCTCATCTGGAGCAGGAGTTTTCGTCACCTTTTGCCATGTATGAGGCCTTTGCCCTGTACTATGAAGCAGAGGGGCTTTCAAAGATCAGTCATTCCAGGCTGGCCAGATATGAAATCATATATCGGTTTATCCGGGAACGGCAGGTCAAAAACACAGAAGAATACCGGGAATGGTTGACATTGGACCTGTATTTGAGGGATAATGTGAAAAACCGCCCGGATTTTCTGGGGGAGAGCCGGGTATCCAGGGAGGAAGCCGCTGCTTTTTATAAAAAAGAAGCGGAGGAATTCCGTTATCTGAAAGGATATGAGAGCTTTGACCGGAATCAGATCCGCAAGATGACCCATCTGGAGAGAATAAAAGGACGGCTGCTGCTTTTTGATTATCGGAACAGAGACAGGCTGACAAATGACGCGGCAGTTTACTGTGTTGATGATTCAGGCGGTGCCGGAAGTTGACAGGAGGCGTATAAATTATTCCGGACGGGGCGGCAGAATGGGGGAATCATGTTTCAGAAACTTTCAGACAGGAAGTGGGAAGGAAGAAAAATGAATTTTTATGATAAAAAAATCAGACGTATCATATCTATTATCATTATAGGAATTGTGGCGGCAATGATTATTACGATGGTGGTGCCGTATATAGTATAAAGTGCACAGGAAAACGATATATTTTATACAGGAACGCAAGGCGCGGACCGGGAGTCCGGCCGGGTGCAGGAATCAGAAACAGGGCGGAGCTGACAGGAATGGGAAAGAAGAGACAGAAAACAAAGAGACGCGCCGCAGCAGTGCGCAGAAGGACTGTGATTCTGGGAATTTTTGCGGCTCTGGCCGCTCTTATTGTTATCCTTGTTATAAACAGTATGCTTCGGCGCACGGTTGAGAAATATGATCCGGATATTATTATTGACGGGGTTTCCATTGGAGATACTGATGTATCCGGTATGACGGCGGAGGAGGCGAAAACCGCAGTTACGGAGGACGCCGGGCAGATATCCGGTGGACTGATTGTTTTTACCCTGGAAGATGGGAGGGAAGCAAGGGCGACGCTTAAAGAACTGGGAATGACTGTGAAAGACCTGGAAGAACTTACAGAGCAGGCGGCAGACTACGGGAAAAAGGGAAGCCTTGTGGAATGTTATAAAATTCTGAAAGCTTCGGAAAAGGGCGGGCAGAAAAATTATCCTGTACAGTACCAGATCACAGAAGAGTCTGCCGGAGAGGTTCTTGCAGCCCGTATGAACAGTATTCTGGAAGAACCGGAAAATGCGGCGATTATTCAGAAGGACGGTACTGCGGTTATACAGGAAGATGTACCCGGCGAAGCGCTGAATCTGGAAAAGACAGTGGCGGCCGTGAACGATCTGCTTGACAGCGGATGGGACAAAAAAGGCGGGCAGGTGCAGGCCGTGCTGGAGGAAGCGCAGGCGGACATTGCGGCGGAAGATCTGGAAGATATTACAGATGTACTGGGTACATACAGCACCAGTTATACCGGAAGTTCAGAGGGACGAAGGAAAAATATAGAATCAGGCGCAGCTCATATGAACGGTATACTGCTTCAGCCCGGAGAGAAAATATCAGCCAGTGAACTGACAGCTCCCTATACAGAAGAAAACGGATATGCGCCTGCGCCTTCTTATGCAGGCAACGAAGTGGTGGAGTCCATGGGCGGAGGAATCTGTCAGGTGACAACTACGCTGTATAATGCGCTTCTTTACGCCGAGCTTGAGATTACGGAGCGATGTGAGCACTCCATGATGGTGTCATACGTGGACCCGTCCAGAGATGCCGCTATAGCAGAAGGCGTAAAAGATCTGAAATTTAAGAATAATCTGGAAAATCCGGTTTATATCGGGGCGGAAGCCGGGAACGGGACGATTACATTTTATATTTATGGAAAAGAATACCGCCCTTCCGGAAGGACAGTGGAATATGAAAGTGAGATTCTGGAGACCATAGAGCCGGAGAATACCACCTATGTGGCAGTGGCAGAAAAGATAGGAACCATGTATACAGAGAGCGAGGGCACGGCCGGACACACTGCTCAGCTGTGGAAGGTTGTAACGGAAAATGGCGAGGAGATCAGCCGGGAGGCGGTCAATTACAGCTATTATCTGGCCGCGGACAGAGTCGTGGCAGTGGGTACAGCTTCGGAAGACGAAGAGGAGGCTGTGCAGATGGAAGAGGCAGTGAATACGCAGAATGAGGAAACGATAACAGCGGCGATAAACCGGATTACAGAAAAACGCAGCCAGAAGGAAAGCGGCGGAATACAGGATGGCGAAGATGCAGACGGCAGCGGAGGAACAGAGGAGGAGACAGATGAAACCGGGTAATATTACACAGACGGCCTGGAACCGGTCTGTGAAGAAACAACTTCATACAGAAATGCGGTATTCGGTTTTTCGTCCGTCTCCGGAAGAAAACTGCTCCGGCCTGCGCGTGGCTTCGGAAGAAGCCGTTGTCTGGAGCAGCGCTTCCGTCACAGGGGATTCTCCCCGGACAGTCTGGTACGCGGCTTTTCAGGCGGCGGGAAATCTCGCGGCCCGCGGGGTGATGCCTCAGGGGATATCCCTGCGGATTCTGTTCCCGGAGGATGCGGAAGAAGAGATGCTTGCGGCGGCAGCAGGTGAGGCGCAGGAAGTCTGCAGCCGGATGGGAACAGAACTTACCTGTCTGCAGGGTGAGGTGAATCCGGCAGTCCGGCAGATGATAGTTGTGGCAGATGCTGCCGGGGCAGCTGACAGCCGGGGATTTACGGGAATTATGAGTCCGGGGCAGGAGATCCTGCTCTGCGGCTATACAGGTCTGGAAGGAATGCTGCATATTCTGGACGAAGCAGAGGAGGAGCTGGCGGAAAGATTTGTCCCTTCGTTTCTCGGACAGGCCGGAGCACTTCAGAGTGATCTGGTGATGCCGGAGCAGGTACTTGCCGGATGCCGGACGGAAGCATCCGGCGGCGGAAGGCTGATTTCCGCTGCCCGCCAGATCGGCAGCGGCGGCATACTGGCGGCGCTGTGGGAGATGGCAGAGATATCGGGAACGGGCCTGGAAGTAAGCATGGAGGCGATGGCGCTGAAGCAGGAGACAGTGGAGATCTGTGAGCATTTTCAGATCAATCCCTACCAGATGACTTCGGCGGGGAGTTATCTGATCGCTACGGAGCATGCGGAAGAACTGATGGGAGTTCTGGAAAAGGCGGGCGCGCGAGCCGGCAGGCTTGGGATTGCCAAAGCGCAGAATGCGCGGGTGATCACAAGCGGAGACGAGACAAGATATCTGGACCGGCCCGCTCCGGACAGTCTGATGTGCTGGCAGCGGGAACGGCTTTTTGGAAATAGAGCAAGAGAATATATTTCATAAACAGGAGGGAATATTATGAGTGACAGAAAAGAAGCGCTGAGACTGGAAATATTGAAAGATATTGAAAAAAACAGCCGGGTGGATCTGGGCGAGCTTGCGGTTATGCTGGGAGTAAACGAGACGGATGTGGCAAATGAGATGGCTGAGATGGAGAAAGAGAAAATCATCTGCGGCTATCATACACTGATCGACTGGGATAAGGCCGGCGTGGAGATGGTAACCGCGCTGATCGAGGTTCGCGTAACGCCGCAGAGAGACCGGGGATTTGACCGGATCGCGGAGCGGATCTACAACTATCCGGAGGTGTACTCGGTATACCTGATTTCCGGAAGCTACGATCTGCTTGTGACAATTGAAGGCAAGACGCTGAAAGAAGTTTCCCGGTTTGTGTCCGAAAAACTTTCTCCCATCGATGAGGTGCTGAGCACGGCAACGCACTTTATCCTGAAAAAATACAAAGACCACGGGACAATTATGGTTCCCCGCAAGGAGTCGGAAAGGATGCTGGTGACACCGTAATGAGAAGTCCGTTATCAAAAAAGATCATAGATATTCAGCCTTCCGGGATCCGTAAGTTTTTTGATGTGGCAAACGAGATGGAGGACGCAATTTCTCTGGGCGTGGGAGAACCGGATTTTGATACTCCGTGGAGAATCCGCGAGGAAGGTATATTTACACTGGAAAAAGGGAAAACATTTTATACATCCAACGCAGGACTGCAGGAGCTGAGAAATGAGATCTGCCTCTATCTGGAGCGGAAGATCCATGTGTCCTACGATCCGAAACATGAGACGCTGGTTACGGTGGGAGGAAGCGAGGCTATAGACATTGGCCTGCGCTGTATGCTGGATCCGGGGGATGAGGTTCTGATTCCCCAGCCCAGTTATGTATCCTATCTGCCCTGTACGGTTATGGCTGATGGTGTGCCTGTTGTTGTGCCCCTTCAGTATGAAAATGAATTTAAACTGACAGTAAAAGATCTGGAGAAGTATACAACCCCGAAGACGAAAGTTCTTGTTATGCCTTTCCCGAACAATCCTACCGGTTCAATAATGACCAGAGAGGATCTGGAACCGGTTGCGGAGTTTGTGAGAGAGCACGATCTGTATGTAATGTCTGATGAAATATATTCAGAGCTTACATACGGTACGGAACATGTTTCGATTGCAAGTCTCCCGGGAATGCGGGAGCGGACCATCGTGATTAATGGTTTTTCCAAAGGGTTCGCCATGACCGGATGGAGACTGGGATACTGCTGCGGTCCTGCGCAGATTATCGAGCAAATGACAAAGCTGCATCAGTTCGCCATAATGTGCGCGCCGACAAACAGTCAGTACGCGGCGGTGGAAGGACTGCGCAACTGCGAGGGTGAAGTACAGGAAATGCGCAGATCCTACAATCAGAGAAGACGTTTCCTGATGCACGAATTTGAACGGATGGGGCTGGAGTGCTTTGAGCCTTTCGGCGCTTTTTATGTATTCCCCAGCATCAAGGAATTTGGTATGAGTTCTGAAGAATTTGCTGAGAGGCTGCTGATGGAGGAAAAAGTAGCGGTTGTTCCGGGAAACGCATTCGGTGAATGCGGCGAGGGATTTCTGAGAATATCCTATGCGTATTCCATAGAAGATCTGAAAGAAGCCCTGGGCCGTGTAGAACATTTTATCCGGCGTCTGAGAGCTGAGTGAAATGTATATACAACAGAGATAACTTGAGAAAAAGGGGACGGACCCCTTCCAAAAAGGGTCCGTCCTCTTTGGGATAAGGAGTCAGAATATAATGAATATTGTACTTCTGGAGCCGGAGATTCCGGCCAATACGGGAAATATAGGAAGGACATGTGTGGCTGCCGGCGTGCGGCTTCATCTGATAGAGCCGCTGGGTTTCCATCTGTCTGAGAAGGCGCTGAAGCGGGCGGGAATGGATTACTGGAAGGAGTTGGATGTAACTACGTATATTGACTATCAGGATTTCCTTGACAGAAATCCCGGAGCCAGAATTTATATGGCTACAACGAAAGCCAGGAAGATGTACACGGAGGTGTCCTATGAACCGGACTGCTATATTATGTTTGGGAAAGAAAGCGCGGGTATTCCGGAAGAGATACTTGTAGAAAACGAAGAGCGCTGTGTGAGAATCCCTATGGGAAATGGGATACGCTCCCTGAATCTGGGTAATTCCGCTGCTATAATCCTGTACGAAGCGCTGCGGCAGAATGAATTTCCGGGACTGCAGGAAGCGGGCAGCCTGCATCGTCTGAAATGGGCGGATACAGAAAAATAAGATTATTTACGGGTACTGGCAAAATGAATGACAGATACCCGTTTTTTTATAAAGGTTTTGAATATTCTGCTGGTTCAGTATATAATATTCATAAATTGATGTGTTAAAATCTGGTAAAAAGATTGTCTGTATGAATATGGATAGAAACGGAAATGATAAAAAAAGACATATTTTGCAGGACAGCATGGAAGGTGGTGTATGGAATATGGTGGAAGAGATGATCCGGGAGATCCGTACAGCCGAGAAACAGGCGGATGAGATTGTGAAAGAAGCACGAGAGAAGAGTGCGGAAATAGCACAGCAGACAGAAGAGGAAGCGCGGCGGATTGAGAAGGAGATCACAGAAAAGGCCGGGCAGACGGCGAAGGCTCTGGCCCTTCAGGCAGAAGAAAGGGTCCGGCAGAAAGAGGAAGAGGCCGGCGCTGTCCTGGCAAAGGAGATCCGGGAACTGAAAGCTTCTTCGGAGAAGAAAAAAGAAGAGGCGTCGGATCTTGTAATTTCCCTGCTTGTATCGTTCTGAAAAAGAAAGCAGGCAAAGGAGGATGATACAATGGCGGTACTTAAGATGCAGAGACTCACGGTCTGCGCGTTAAAAAAGGACCGGAAAGCAATCCTGGAAAAGCTTCAGAGCATGGGAGTCCTCCAGGTGGATCCTGTGTCTGGCGATGACAGGGACTTCAGGAAAATGGATACAGCCGGGCAGAGGATGGGATTTGAAAAGGCGGCAGCTTCTGCAGATCAGGCGCTGGATATTCTGGATAAATATGTACCGGAAAAGAAATCTGTCTTTTCTGCTCTTGAGGGCAGAAAAGTAATTACGACAGAGATGGAAGCAGCTGTCAGAAAAAAGAGAAAAGAGCTGCTCCGAACGGCCAGACAGATCTGTGATCTGGACCGGGACAGAGCAGAACAGCTGGGACTGATAACAAAACTTGAGAACAGCATCGAAAGTCTTGAACCATGGATGAATCTGGACGTACCGGTGAAGACTCAGAGTACCAGACGTACGGTTCTGATGCCGGGGACCATGCCGGGAGGCACGACGACAGAAGAGATATATCAGGTTCTGGCCGGGAAAGCGCCTCAGGCAGAAGGCACAGACATCCATATCATATCGGAAGAGCAGAATATGGTATATCTGACTGTTCTCTGTATGAAAGAGGAAGCCAGGCAGGTAGAAGATGCTCTTCGAAGCGCGGGTTTTGCAAGACCTTCCCAGACGTGGGATGATGTTCCCGCATATGAGAAACAGGAGCTTCTGGGACAGATCCGGGACTGCCGGCAGAAGATCCGGCAGACGGAAGAACAGATCGCAGATCTTGCGCAACAGCGGGAACAGCTGAAAATTGTAGCGGATTATTACCGGGTACGGGCAGACAAATATGCAGTGCTGGGAGAGCTGCCTCAGTCGCGGAGAACTTTTATCATAAGCGGATATATTCCCCGGTGTGAATCAGATTATGTGGCCGGCTATCTGCTGGAAAGATATGACTGCGCGGTAGATGTGGAGGAACTCCGGGAAGACGAGGAGGCGCCAGTGATTCTGAAGAACAATCCATTCTCCGCAAATATGGAGGGGATTGTGGAATCCTACGGACTGCCCCATAAAGGAGAGATTGATCCGACGACGGTTATGTCATTTTTCTACATTTTCTTTTTCGGCATGATGCTTTCGGATGCTGCTTACGGCGCTCTTGTGGCACTTGTATGCGGTATCCTGGTGCGGAAGTTTCCGGGAATGTCACCGGGAATGAAGAAGTCTTTGAAGCTGTTTTTCTATTGCGGGCTGTCCACGCTTGTCTGGGGAATTCTGTTTGGAGGATACTTCGGAAATATTGTGGATATTGTATCGGAGAAGTTTTTCGGACACACGGTTACTGTGCCGGCGCTCTGGTTCGTTCCTCTGAATGATCCCATGAAGCTGCTGGTATATTCCCTTCTGTTCGGAGTGATCCACCTGTTTGTGGGACTTGGAATCAAAGGATATCTGTGCCTGAAAGATAAAAAGTACATGGATTTCTTCTGCGATGTAGTGCTGTGGTTTATGCTGCTTGTGGGGCTGATCCTGATGCTTCTCCCAAGTGATATTTTCGCGTCCATAGCCCAGACGGAAATTGTATTTCCCCATGTACTCAACCGGGCGGCTCAGCTTCTGGCCGCGGCAGGAGCGGTCGGCATTGTGCTGATGTCAGGCAGAGACAACAGAAATCCGGCCCTGAGGCTGGCGCTGGGGGCATATGATCTCTACAATATAACCGGATGGCTCAGTGATGTACTGTCCTACTCCCGGCTGCTGGCGCTGGGTCTGGCCACAGGCGTTATCGCATCTGTTATCAACCAGATGGGAAGCATGCTTCCGGACAATGTGATTGGAGTTGTGTTTTTTATCCTTATCTTCCTGGTGGGCCATGCGATGAACCTGGCCATCAATCTGCTGGGAGCGTATGTGCACACGAACCGTCTGCAGTTCGTGGAGTTTTTTGGAAAGTTTTATGAGGGCGGCGGCAGGCCCTTCAATCCTTTTAAGGAGAATACAAAATATACAGAGGTAAAGGAGGAAACTTTATTATGAATATCTTGAGTGAATTGGGGATTGTGTATGCATTGCTTGGCGCGGCTGTTGCCGTTCTGTTCGCAGGCTGCGGATCGGCGATCGGTGTGGGGATTGCCGGTCAGGCAGCCTCCGGTGTTGTAACGGAAGATCCAAGTAAATTTGCTAAGGTGCTGATTATCCAGCTCCTTCCGGGTACACAGGGACTTTACGGACTTCTGGTAGGCTTCATTACTCTGTCCAAAATCGGTATTCTGGGCGGAGGAATTGCCGATCTCTCTGTAACAACCGGTCTGCTGATACTGGCGGCCTGCCTGCCGGTGGGAATTGTGGGTCTGCTTTCCGGCATATCACAGGGAAAAACAGCAGCTGCCGCGATCGGAATTGTGGCGAAAAAGCCGGAGCAGTTCGGAAAAGCCATGCTGTTTCCGGCTATGGTTGAAACCTACGCCATTCTGGCTCTTCTGATCTCATTTCTTGCAGTAAACGGAATACAGGTATAAAAAACCAGGTGTAAAAACACAGGAAAGAGGCGCAGGGACAGAAAGTAAAAAGAAATGCAGAGCGCATAAAAGGAGAGCGGGAAATATGAGTGGACTGGATAAAATGAAGGCCCGGATTCTGGAAGAAGCACAGCAGTCTGCCGCGGAAATTCTGGAAAAGGCACAAAAAGATTCTGAAGCTGCTCTGATATCGGCGCGGGAAGCGGCGGATGCCAGAGCGGCAGAGATTGAAAAACGTGCAGAACGGGAAGCGGCAGAATATGAAAAACGGGCGGAAGCTTCTATGAATATGCGCAGAAAGCAGGCATATCTTGAAGCAAAGCAGGAGGCAATTTACAGCGTAATACAGACGGCTTATAAAAAAATACTCAATCTGGACAAGGAAGTGTATTTCGCTTTGCTGGAAAAAATACTGGATAAATATGTTCTGCCAAGAGAAGGGATTATCTGTTTCGCGAAAAGAGATCTTGACCGGATGCCGGAAGGATTTTCCGGAAAGGTGAGAACCGCAGCGGCGGCCAAGGGCGGAAGTCTCATGCTGTCTCCTGAACCGGCAGAGATCGATGGAGGATTCCTTCTCATATATGGAGGAGTTGAAGAAAACTGTGGAATAAAGGCAATATTTGATTCTGTGAAAGATGAACTGTCAGATCAGGTAAAACGGATGCTGTTCGGATAGAGTATAGCCGTAAGGAGGGTGTAACTTGAGCAATACAAAATATACGTATGCGGTTGCGCGCATCCGCGCGCTTGAGACTTCGCTTCTGTCTGACGGGGATGTGGAACAGCTTCTCTCCTGCGGGACAGCGGATCAGGCGCTTCAGTATGTAATAGATAAAGGCTGGGGAGATCTTTCTTCGGGGATGGATATAGATGCCGTATTGAAGAGAGAAGGAGAAAAGACATGGGAAGTGATCCGGGAAGTCGCCCCGGATATGAGCGTTTTTGACGTGCTGTCCTATCCGAAGCTGTATCACAATTTGAAGGCTGCTGTGAAAGAGGTGTGTACAGAGGCAGATAATCCTGATATTTTTTATGATGACTGTGCCATACCGGGACGGGAAATGCTGGAAATTATCCGAAACAGAGAGTTTTCACGGCTTCCGGGCACTATGTCCGGGACAGCTGCGGAGGCGCTGGATCAGCTGCTCCATACAAGGGACGGACAGCTTTGTGACATCATAGTTGACAAGGCGGCTCTGGAAGCAATATATGAGGCCGGAGAACAGTCCGGGGAAAAGATTATTGCAGATTATGCGGATACGACTGTGGCGATCGCAGACATCAAGATCGCCGTGCGGTCTCGGAAAACAGGGAAAAGCGCAGATTTTATGTACAGCGCCATGGCAGAGTGCGGCAGTGTGAATGTGGATCAGCTGATCCGGGCCGCGCTGGCCGGCGAGGAAGAGATTGCGCGGTATCTGGAAGGAACGTCTTATGCAGGAGGAGCAGATGCGCTGAGAGAGTCGCCGTCCGCATTTGAGCGCTGGTGTGACAATCGGATGATCGAATCACTGAAACCGCAGAAATATGAAACCTTTTCTGTGGGGCCTCTGCTTGCCTATCTGGTTGCAAGGGAAAATGAGATAAAAACAGTTCGGATTATTCTTACCGGGAAACAGAACGGTTTCCCGGAAGAAGCCATCCGGGAAAGGGTAAGGGAGATGTATGTATAAAATTGCGGTGATCGGTGATTATGACAGCATATACGGGTTCGCTGCTCTGGGATTAAGCATCTGCCCTGTAAAAAACCGGGAAGAGACGCGGGACATTCTGCGAAGGCTGGCCGGGGGAAATTATGGAATTATCTATATTACCGAGGCGGCAGCGGCGCAGGTGGAAAGCGAAATTGAAGAATATTGTGAGAAATCACTGCCGGCGATTATCCGTATTCCGGGCGTGTCGGGAAATACAGGTGCCGGTGTGAAAGGCGTAAAGAAGACCGTAGAGCAGGCGGTCGGATCAGATATTCTGTTTGGAGGAGTAAATGAATGAGCACAGGAGTGATTAAAAAGGTGGCAGGGCCGCTTGTCATTGCCAGCGGGATGCGGGATGCAAATATGTTTGACGTTGTCCGGGTAAGCAGCCGGCGTCTGATCGGCGAGATAATTGAAATGCACGGAGACGAAGCGTCCATTCAGGTCTATGAGGAAACTTCGGGGCTGGGACCGGGAGAACCTGTGGAGTCCATGGGCGTACCCATGTCGGTGGAACTGGGGCCGGGGCTGATTGCCAGTATCTACGACGGCATACAGAGGCCGCTGGACGACATTATGAAAATATCGGGAAATAATCTGAAAAGAGGTGTGGAAGTTCCTTCTCTGAAAAGAGACCGGAAGTGGGAATTTATTCCTGCTGTAAAAGCAGGTGATCAGGTACAGCCCGGAGATGTGATCGGAACGGTACAGGAGACGGTTCTTGTACAGCAGAAAATTATGGTTCCTTATGGTGTCCGCGGAACAGTAAAGGAAATCCGGGAAGGATCTTTTACGGTGGAAGAAACTGTAGCTGTTATCTCCACTGATCAGGGCGACCGGGAGCTGACTATGATGCAGAAGTGGCCGGTGCGGCAGGGGAGACCCTATCGGAAAAAGCTGCCGCCTAAAATGCCTCTTGTAACCGGGCAGCGGGTGATTGATACCTTCTTCCCGCTTGCGAAAGGCGGAGTGGCCGCGGTGCCGGGACCTTTCGGAAGCGGCAAGACAGTAATCCAGCACCAGCTTGCGAAATGGGCGGAAGCCGATATTGTGGTTTATATCGGATGCGGTGAGCGGGGCAATGAAATGACAGATGTGCTGAATGAATTCCCGGAGCTGAAAGATCCGAAGACAGGGCAGCCCCTGATGCAGCGGACGGTTCTTATTGCCAATACTTCTGATATGCCTGTGGCTGCCAGGGAGGCGTCTATTTACACGGGAATTACCATTGCAGAATATTTCCGGGATATGGGCTACTCTGTGGCACTGATGGCAGATTCTACATCCCGGTGGGCCGAGGCGCTCCGGGAGATGTCCGGCCGTCTGGAAGAAATGCCGGGAGAGGAAGGTTATCCGGCTTATCTGGGAAGCAGGCTCGCCCAGTTTTATGAGAGGGCGGGGCACGTAATTGCTCTCGGAAAAGAAGGGCGGGAAGGCGCCCTTTCTGTAATCGGCGCTGTATCTCCTCCGGGAGGCGATACATCAGAACCGGTATCTCAGGCAACACTGCGTATCGTGAAAGTCTTCTGGGGACTGGATTCAGATCTGGCGTACAAACGGCATTTCCCGGCGATTAACTGGCTGAACAGCTATTCCCTGTATCTGGACGATATGGAAAAATGGTTCAACGCCGAAGTGGCGCCGGACTGGATGGAAGGAAGACAGAAAATGATGACTCTTCTTCAGGAAGAGGCTGAGTTGGAAGAAATCGTAAAGATGGTGGGAATGGATGCCCTTTCTCCGGGGGACCGGCTGAAAATGGAGGCGGCCCGTTCTATCCGGGAGGATTTCCTGCATCAGAATTCTTTCCATGAGATAGATACGTATACTTCACTGAAGAAACAATATATGCTGATGAAACTTGTAAATGCTTTTTATGACAGAGCCGGCGATGCTCTTTCGCAGGGGGCTTCTCTGAGAAAATTGATTTCCATGCCGGTGAGGGAACAGATCGGACGCTTCAAATACGTGCGGGAGGAAAATCTGGATGAAGAGTACCGCAGGACAGACGAAAATCTGAGCGCACAGATTGCCAATGCATTTGTAAAGGAGGAACGGTAAATGCCCAAAGAGTACAGAACCATACAGGAAATAGCCGGACCGCTGATGCTGGTGCGCGGCGTGGATCATGTGACTTACGACGAACTGGGAGAGATCGAACTGGCCGGCGGCGAGACCCGCCGGTGCAAGGTGCTTGAGGTCAATGGAACTGATGCGCTGGTACAGCTTTTTGAAAGCTCCGCAGGAATTAACCTGTCCAACAGCAAGGTGCGTTTTCTGGGCAGGAGCATGGAGCTGGGCGTATCGGAGGACATGCTGGGCCGGGTCTTTGACGGACTGGGACGTCCGATTGATGATGGGCCGGAGATTCTTCCGGAAGCCCGTATGGATATTAACGGCCTTCCGATGAATCCGGCGGCCAGAAGCTATCCGGAAGAGTTTATCCAGACAGGCGTATCCGCCATCGACGGACTCAATACCCTTGTCCGGGGACAGAAGCTGCCTATCTTTTCTGCTTCCGGCCTGCCTCACGCACAGCTGGCGGCGCAGATCGCAAGACAGGCGAAAGTGCTGGGAACGGATGAAAATTTCGCCGTTGTATTCGCTGCCATGGGTATTACATTCGAGGAGTCCGATTTCTTTATCGAGAGTTTCCGGGAAACCGGCGCCCTGGACAGAACAGTTCTTTTTATCAATCTGGCCAACGATCCGGCCATTGAGCGGATCGCCACACCGAAAATGGCGCTGACTGCGGCTGAGTATCTGGCTTTTGAAAAAGAGATGCACGTGCTTGTTATTCTGACAGATATTACAAACTATGCAGACGCCCTCCGGGAAGTGTCCGCGGCCCGCAAAGAAGTGCCGGGAAGAAGAGGATACCCCGGATATATGTACACGGATCTGGCTTCCATCTATGAGAGAGCCGGCAGACAGAACGGGAAAAAAGGAAGTATTACCATGATTCCCATACTTACCATGCCGGAGGATGACAAAACCCATCCTATTCCCGACCTGACAGGATACATTACAGAAGGACAGATTATCTTAAGCCGTGAGCTTTACCGGAGAGGAATCATGCCGCCCATCGACGTGCTGCCCTCCCTGTCCCGTCTGAAAGATAAGGGGATCGGAGAGGGAAAGACAAGAGCAGATCACTCCAATACAATGAACCAGCTCTTCGCCGCCTATGCCCGCGGAAAAGACGCAAAAGAACTGATGGTGATCCTCGGAGAGGCGGCACTGACAGAAATTGATCTGATGTATGCAAAATTCGCTGACGCATTCGAGCAGGAATACGTATCTCAGGGATACCATACAGACCGGAGCATCGAAGAAACACTGGATATCGGCTGGAAACTTCTCCGTATGCTTCCACGGACCGAACTCAAACGAATCGACGACAAATATTTAGACCAGTATTACGGAAATACAGCAAAAGAATAAAATATTCAGACTACTCACAGAAAAGGGGACGAACCCCTTTCCTGTGAGTAGTCTGAAAATTCTGACAAAGCGGGCGGGGCCGGTGTACTTATGGGAACTGCAGAACTCCTGTCCCGCAGGACCTGCAGGGCACAGAAAGGAGGGAGCCTTTTGGCGGCAAAACATGTAAATCCTACGCGGATGGAGCTGACAAGGCTGAAGAAGAAACGGGTCACAGCAATCCGGGGCCATAAGCTGTTAAAAGATAAACGGGATGAGCTGATGCGTCAGTATCTTGATCTGGTCCGGGAGAATATGGAGGTGCGGAAAAAAGTAGAAGCGGGTATCAGATCCGCCAACCGTAATTTTGTAATTGCTAAGGCGGGAATGTCCGAGGCTGCTCTGAATACAGCGCTGATGGCTCCAAAACAGGAAGTAAATCTGGAGGCCGGCGAGAAGAATGTTATGAGTGTGGACGTCCCGGTATTTGAGTACACCACAAGAACGGCAGATGAAAATGATATCTATTCTTATGGCTTTGCGTTCACATCCAGCGACCTGGATGGAGCGGTAAAATCTCTGGCGGATATCCTGCCAGAGATGATACGCCTTGCAGAGTGTGAAAAGGCGTGCCAGCTGATGGCGGCAGAAATCGAAAAAACAAGAAGACGCGTAAATGCGCTGGAACATGTAATTATTCCGGAGACAGAGGAAAAAATCAAGTATATTACAATGAAACTGGATGAGAACGAAAGAAGCACCCAGATCCGTCTGATGAAAGTAAAGGATATGATGCTGGAAGAAACACATCATTACAGTGAACGGGAGTGAAATTTGTATTTGTGAGAGAGGAAACTTCCGCCGGGGAGTCCGGGTATGGTGCCGG
>ERZ1090861.104-NODE-104-length-55911-cov-13.592148_pt1 | contig 55911 bp, 48 predicted proteins | sample MGYA00478482_ERZ1090861 | MGnify/ENA primary metagenome ERZ1090861 (study PRJEB33644, sample SAMEA5815744) | chicken gut metagenome | biome: Chicken; feature: Gastrointestinal Tract; material: Caecum | place: Ireland | collected 2019-01-01 | study: A study of the... | reverse complement strand
ATCTACACGAGCCTTATCGTCGGCAGCGTCAGATGTGTATAAGAGACAGTTTGTTGCAGGAGGAATATCAAAATGCAAAAATACATTAAAATTCACCCGGCGGACAAGGTTGCCGTAGCACTCTGCCCTCTGCCGGCGGGAACCCTGGTTTCCATTGACCATAAGGAAATTACTCTTTCCGAAGACATCCCCCAGGGACATAAATTTGCCCTCTGTGATCTGGCCCAAGATGAACCGGTGATCAAATACGGATATCCTATCGGCCTGACAAAAGAACCGGTAAAGGCCGGCTCCTGGGTCCACGTACATAATATGAAGACCGCTCTGGGAGATCTTCTTACTTATACTTATGAAAAACAGGATACCGCTCTCGCTCCCACAGAGGAACAATTTTTCCAAGGTTATAAAAGACCGGATGGCAAAGTTGGTGTGCGCAATGAGATCTGGATCATTCCCACTGTCGGCTGCGTCAACAATGTGGCTGCGGCCATTGAAAAGCAGGCCCAGCCTCTGCGAAAAGGTAGTATCGAAGCTATTGCTGCATTTCCCCACCCTTACGGCTGTTCTCAAATGGGAGATGATCAGGAAAATACCCGCCGCATTCTTGCCGATCTGATCACCCATCCAAATGCAGGAGGGGTCCTGGTTCTGGGACTTGGCTGTGAGAACAGCAACATTGACGTCCTGAAAAACTATATCGGAGACTATGATGAGAAGCGGGTAAAATTCCTGGTATGCCAGGATTCCGAGGATGAAGTGGGGGATGCCCTGAAACTGATCGAAGAATTAGTGGAGTATGCGGCTCCTGCCAAAAGAGAGCCTGTAAGCTGCAGGGAACTGATCATCGGCATGAAATGCGGAGGTTCAGACGGACTTTCAGGAATCACTGCAAACCCCACTGTGGGAGCTTTCTCCGACCTGCTGATCTCAAAAGGAGGAACCACTATCCTGACAGAGGTACCTGAAATGTTCGGTGCAGAAACGCTTTTGATGAACCGCTGCGAAAACCGGGAATTATTTGAAAAAACTGTAAATCTCATCAACGACTTTAAGAACTATTTCAAGAGCCACAATCAGACCATCTATGAAAACCCTTCTCCCGGAAATAAGAAAGGCGGTATCTCTACCCTGGAAGATAAATCTATGGGCTGTACCCAGAAATCCGGCAGCGCCCCGGTGCGGGGAGTTCTGGCCTATGGGGAAAAGGTCTGTGAGAAAGGTCTGAATCTTTTAAGCGCTCCCGGAAACGATCTGGTTGCCTCTACTGCCCTTGCGGCTGCCGGCGCCCATATCGTGCTTTTCACCACCGGCAGAGGAACCCCTTTTGCTTCCCCTGTGCCTACTGTTAAAATTTCCAGCAATACGGCTCTTTCCAATAAGAAGTCCAACTGGATCGACTTTAACTGCGGAACCATGGTGGAAGGAACGGATCTGTCTGTTCTGGGCAAACAGCTTTTTGATTATGTAATGGCTGTGGCCTCCGGCGAGGAAGTCAAGTCAGAAAAAGCCGGTTATCATGATATGGCGATTTTTAAACAGGGCGTAACTCTGTAACAAACTTCCGGCATTTAGTCTGAAGAGAAAAAAGGAGACATGGATTATGAAAAAATTAAGCTATGCAACCCTGGAAGAACAGGGTTATGAAGGATATCTTTTGAAGGAAGCCCCGGAACGGGTGCTTCAGTTCGGAGAAGGAAATTTTCTCCGTGCCTTTGTCGATTATTTCATCGACATGATGAATGAAAAAGCAGGTTTTAACAGTAAAGTTGTCCTGGTACAGCCCATTGCCAATCACGGCAGTTTCAGTCTGGCCGATGTGATCAATGAACAGGAAGGTCTCTATACTCTGTATTTAAGAGGCTTTGAAAATGGACAGAAGGTCAATGACAAGAGGATCATCTCCTGTGTCAGCCGCTGTCTGAATGTTCATAGTGATTATGAACAGGTAATGGCCTGTGCTGAGAATCCGGATCTGCGTTTTATTACATGCAATACCACAGAGGCAGGCATTGCCTACGACCCTTCCTGTAAATTTACAGAAACACCTCCTTCCAGCTATCCTGCCAAACTGACCCAGTTCCTCTACCGCCGTTTCCAGGCTTTTGGAAACCAGGAAGGAAAAGGCTTTATCATTCTGGCCTGCGAACTCATTGACAACAACGGAAAAGAGCTGGAAAAATGTGTGCTGAAATATGCAAAGCAGTGGGAGCTTGGAGACGATTTCCTTCAGTGGATCGAAAAAGAAAATAATTTCTGTTCTACCCTGGTAGACCGGATCGTTACCGGCTATCCCCGGGCAGAAGCCGCAGCCATCAATGAAGAAAACGGATACGAAGACAATCTCATCGATACAGGAGAAGTCTTTGGCTTCTGGGTTATTGAAGGTCCTCAGTCTTTGAAGGAGGAACTTCCCTTTGCCAAGGCCGGCCTTCCTGTTCTGATCACCGATGATCATAAGCCTTATAAACAGAGAAAAGTCCGTATCCTCAACGGTGCTCATACCTCTATGGTCCTTGGCGCTTATCTGGCAGGCCAGGATATTGTCCGGGACTGTATGCATGACGATACGATCCTGAATTTTATGAATAAAACCATCTATGAAGAGATCATTCCAACTCTGTCTCTCTCCGAAGAAGACTGTAAAGACTTTGCCGCCGCAGTAACAGAGCGTTTTAAGAATCCCTTCATCGACCACGCTCTCCTGTCCATCTCCCTGAACTCCACTTCCAAATGGAGAGCCCGGGTATTGCCTTCCCTGGAGAAATATGTGGAAAAATTCCATAAACTGCCTGCCTGTATCACAGCTTCCTTTGCCTTCTATCTCCAGTTTTACCGGGGCACAGAGCTGACAGATTCCGGCCTTAAGGCAGTGCGGCCAAAGGGTGACGCTTATACCATCTCCGATGACCGATCTGTACTGGAATTTTATTATGCACACAAAGAAGATTCTGCAAAAGATCTGGTACATGCAGTATGCACCAATACAGATTTCTGGGGGAGGGATCTGACAGAGCTCCCAGGCTTTGAAGAGGAAGTCACCAGGATTCTGGAATATATAGAAAAGAACGGTACTTACAGTGAAATGAAAGCCTGCCTGTAACTTTACAGGCAGCTCCTCCCTTCTTTTCCGGATAAGGCCTCATCTTGTATTTACAACCGGCCCTGTGTTAGAATAGAGTGGAAAAGAAATCAGAGGAAAAGAGGTAGAAGACCATGAAAGTACGAATGGCTCAGGAAAAAGACATAGAACGGATCCACAGTCTGCTGGCTCAGGTGGCCATGGTCCATCACAAAGGCAGACCGGACCTGTTCAAACCGGGGAAAAGCAAATATACAGACGAAGAACTGAAAGACCTTCTTCAGGACAGCAACCGTCCCATACTGGCGGCGGTAGACGATAATGACTGTATGCAGGGATATGCTTTCTGTATATTCCAGCAGTATAAGGATCACAACATTATGACAGATATCAAAACCCTGTATATTGACGATCTGTGCGTGGATGAGACCATGCGGGGAAAACATATCGGAAGGCTGCTGTATAACGCCGCTCTGGATTATGCCAGGGAACATGGCTGCTATAATCTGACCCTGAATGTGTGGAGCTGCAATGAAAGCGCCATGAAGTTCTATGAGTCCTGCGGTCTGAAACCTCAGAAAGTAGGGATGGAAGTCATCCTTTAAAGCCAGTATAATATATCAAAAGGCGTCATAAAACAGATTGCTGAAAACTTTTCAAAAATCTGTTTCATGACGCCTATTTCTATGCTCAGTCCTGGTTCTTTACCACTCCAGCAGAGAAGCGCCCCAGGTCAGTCCTGCGCCGAATCCGGAAAGAACAATCTTGTCTCCTCTTTCCAGCATGCCTTTTCGGTTCATTTCGTCTAAAAGGATGGGAATACTTGCCGCTGATGTATTTCCGTAAAAATGAAGGTTCATAGGGAATTTCTCTTCCGGCTCTTTCATTCTCCTGGCAACGCTGTCGATGATCCTGCTGTTTGCCTGATGGAGTACATAATACTTGATCTCTTCCTTAGGAGTCCCTGTTTTTTCCAGAAGTGTTCCGATGCACTCAGGAACCTTTTTAACCGCAAATTTAAACACCGGCTGCCCTTCCATATAGATGTAGTCTGTCTTCTGCTCATTGGGAAATAAAAAATTGCTGGTTTCTCTGGCTTTACAGGTAAGCACCGGACCCTGGCGGCCATCGGAATACTGAACCATACCGATCATTCCCTGCTCCTCTGCCTGGAGCACAGCAGCCCCTGCCCCGTCTCCAAAAAGAACACAGGTACTTCTGTCTTCCCAGTCAATAAGCTTTGACATGGTTTCCGCACCTACAAGAAGGGCTTTCTTATAAACTCCGGCGTTCATATAAGCCTGCACGGTATTCAGACCGAAAAGAAATCCTGAGCAGGCAGCACTGAGATCAAAAGCCACTGCATTTGCCGCTCCCAGGGCTTCCTGCACACAGCAGGCTGTGTTTGGAAAGAAATAATCAGGAGAACATGTGGCTACAATGATCAGGTCCAGTTCTAACGGGTCTACTCCTCCGTCTTCCAATGCCTTCTTTGCTGCGGCCACAGACATGGAAACCGTAGTTTCCTCACCTGCAAGTCTTCTTTCTTTAATTCCTGTACGGCTGGATATCCATTCATCATTGGTTTCCACCACTTTGGACAGATCGTCGTTTGTTACCTTATGGACGGGAACTGAACTCCCGGTTCCGATAATTCTAGCTGTCATAGCTTTACCTCTATAATAATTCTATTGTTTTTTATTTCAAATATTTTGATATACAAAATATTCTTTTCCTAAGTATACCGGATTTCCTGTACTTTGTCAATTATCCTGTCCAGAATTCTCGTCATTATATATTCTCTGGATCTCCTTGGACAGTTCCCGGTTCAGGTCGTCCAGATCGATCCCCATGCCCTGCTGGCTTCCGTAATTGGCTGACGGTTTCGGTCTTTCATACTGTTTCTGTCCAACCACATATTCCTGGGTCTTGTCCATGTTCAGCTTTTGCCGTTCTTTCTCTCTGGCCTCATAAATCTCTTCCAGATCTTCGTCATCATAATCCTCTGCATCAAAATGATCCTTCTTAGGCTTGGTTTTCTTTGGTTCTGACTTTTTAGACTCTTCTATCTCAGATCCCCTTCCTGAACCCCCGGCTCGCCTGCCGCCACTGCTTCTGTGATGTATGGTTTTCTTTACTACTTTCCGTCTCCGTCCCGGAAGAACAGGCCTTCCTCTTCTTCCTGACAGAGGCGGCTGAGCCTCTCTCCGGTTCATATAAGGCAGCGACTGAACAAAGGCGCCAAAAGCCGCCAGCACCAGCCCCAGTAAAAGCTGGGCAGCCGTAGAATCGATCCCCGCCATAGACAGAAGCAGCCCCATTCCGCCGATTCCTCCGCAGAAAGCCGTAATAGCGATCACCAGCTGGCGCTCATAGCCCAAGGCCAGTGTGCCTGCAAAAACCCCTACCACCAGAACGATCAGATGGGTCATCGCAGAAGGATTGTCCAACATAGTAATCACCATAAAATATACAAGGCCGGTACACATGACAAAGACACCCAGTTTATAAAATACCCATGCCAAAAAGCAAACAATCAAAGCACAGCCTGCTCCTGCAGCCAGGGCCAGCATCCAGTCGTTCAAGACAAAATAGCCTGCAGCGGCGCCTCCAGCGCCTCCTACTGCCAGTCCCAGAAGACATCCCCAGACTTTTCTCAGACGGTATCCCATGAAACAGTTGAGGAGAGCAAAAATTGCTCCGCCAAAAGTAAACACAATCATATATTCTTGAGGTATCTGCTCCCACAGGCTCGTTAAGATTCCCCAAACCTGTTCTAACTGCATTGTCATAATTTTTCTACTTTCCTTTCAAATATACATGCTTGATATATCTCAGAGTTTCTTTTTCCCCTCTCTCGGCCAGCATCCGAAGAAGCATCTCCAGATCTGCATTGGTTTTTTCGTGGACAAACCACAGTTTATCCTTGCTTTTCAGAAAATATTCCAAGGGAGATGCATCTGTGTAGGTATCCGGATGGTAATTTCTGGAAGCACTGATCCGGTCCATCACCATCTCCGCAATATATTTTCTGGGCATTGGCACTCCCCGGATAATAGTATCGCAGTCAATGCCATAGTCCACCCAGTGTTCAAAATGATGTTTATTTCTTCCATAATGATGGATCCAGGAGGTTGAAAGGCCTGTGGCTTCTCTCTCCGCATTATTGGGGCTTCTGTTTCCCTGATAGTATTTACATCCCACAGAAAACTCTGTCCAGGAATATTTGGACAGATCATGAAGAAGTCCCTGTTTATAAAGTCCTATTTTAAAACAATATTTCATTACTAGAAGCTTGTGCCTTGTAATCGTCTTAAAATGTTTCCAGACCCGCATGCTTTTTCATCCTGCTTTCCTGCTAAAATTATAATTGTCCTTGGAGGAATTTCTATGGTTTTCTCCTTCAGAGTCTCCCCCTCCGGTTCAAAATCTCTGCTTCCTTCCTCATTAGTCGCTATGATCTTTCTCCAGCATATTTCCTTTGCAGCTCCCGGCAGAGCTATCTCATGAGGCATCCAGTGAAAATTGCAGGCCAGGAAGATAAAGTCCCTGTCTTGTCCCGCATAGTCCCCACAGTACATAACTCCCAGATATCTCTGACTGCTTCCTCGGTCCAGATACCAGGCCTGTTCTCCATGATAAGAGATATCCGGATAACCCAGAGCCTTGTAGTCGGTTCCCCTTGGTTCTGTCTCCATATGAAGAAGAGGATTCTTCTTCCGGAAAGCAATTGCCTTTTTTACAAAATCCAGAAGCTTTCCGTTCTTTTTCATGCCTCTCCAGTCTACCCAGCCGATCTCATTGTCCTGACACCATGCGTTATTATTTCCCTTTTGTGAATTGCCCCATTCATCCCCCTGAAAGATCATAGGGGTTCCCTGGGAAAGCAGCAGCACGGCAAAAGCATTTTTCAGCTGACGGAAACGGAGCTGCCGGACATTCTGCTTTCTGGTAGGGCCTTCCGCCCCACAATTCCAGGTACAGTTATACTCCAATCCGTCCTGATTGTCCTCTCCGTTTTCCTCATTATGCCGCTCTTCATAAGATACCATATCCCCCATGGTAAATCCATCCTGATCTGCCAGGTAATTGATCACACCATTATAAGAGGGATTCCTCCTGAGTCGGAACAGAAACTCTCCCATCATATTCTCATCGCCTTTCAGCATATGGCGCATGCAGTAAAGAAATCCCTCATTATATTCCCCTGCATTTTTATAAGAAAGTTGTCTGCCTCCCATTATCCTCTCTCCGTTCACATCATGGAAAAACAGCTTTGTGCCGGACAGATAGGGATCTTTCAAAAAAAGCTCCGGCCAGATTCCCTTTCCCATCAGATGAAAACCGTCTATATGATATTCTCTCTTCCAGTATTTAATGATCTCCAGCATCTCTGAAGGAGCGGTATCTTCTTCAAAGTAAAACTCCATAAGACATTCCAGTCCCCCCTGGTGGAGACTGTCCACCATATGCTTAAACTCCCAAACAGGATTTTTCGTAGCACAAAAAGCGGACTTGGGTGCATAATAACAGGCGTCTCCCGTATATCCCCAGCAGTTTACCCGGGGCTTTTCATCTTTTTTTCTCTTTTCTTCCGTATAGGAATACATGCGGTCTCTCCGTTTGATCCGCAGCCGTTCCCGGTATTCATAGGCAGGCATGAGAAGCACCGCCGTAACCCCCAGATCCTGGAGATAGGGGATCTTCTGTTCCACAGCCTGGAAGGTTCCTTTTTTTCTTACCCCGGAGCTTTTATGCATGGTAAAGCTTCTTACCTGAAGCTTATACAATACAGAGTCCGCCAGGGATCTGGGTTCCTCCTTCTTTTTCGTCCATACATAACGGTCTGTTTTCCATCCGCAGCACAGATCTTCGGAAACTTCTTCTCCAAACTCCTGTACATTGCACAGATATCTGGCTCTGGGATCCTGGATCACTTCTCCGTCTATCTGATAGTTATACTTGATTTCTTCACGGATCCCCTTGATTTTTACAGAGAGAACCTCCCCCTCTCTGCTCTCTTCCGGAAGGGGGATCTCCATCTTTTCCCCTTCCTTCCCGTATATGACCAGGGAAGCTTCTGATCCCCGGGGAACCTCCAGAGCAAATTCATAGCCATCCGGAAGTCTGCGAACTCCCGGATAGCAGGAACATCCCGGAACTGTCTGTACTTTTTCTTTCTTCTCTCTTCCTGCAGTATTCAAACCGGCACCTCATTTCTTTTTATCAATGGATAATCTCATCAGTCTTGTTCACTTTTTCTGTACATGCCTTTTCCATATAATCATATACAGCCGGCGCATCCATCTCATCGGTCATGGTGACAATGGTGTCTCCTGCCATGAGTATGGTCCTCCCTCTGGGAATCAGCTCTGCCTCATTCCTCCTTACTGCTACGATCAGACAATTCCTGGGCCATTGTACCTGCTGGATCATCTTACCCTGCAGCGGACTATTATAGCAGACTACAAATTCCTGCAAAATTTTTTCCCCCGTTTTTTCCGTCACCTTCTGGCCCCGCCTTCTCAGAAGGCTGTTAAGCAGGCTCTCATAAATAGGTTCTGACTTCACCCAGGAAGCCACCAGATAGGCGGTAATGGAAATCAGTGACATAGACAGCATCTGGCTGACCTGTCCCGTCATTTCAAATATTAATATAATCCCTGTAATAGGTGCTCTTACAATGGCTGTAAAATATCCGGCCATGGCAAGGAGCACGAAATTACTGATATAGGAGGGATCCAGTCCCATATACTGAGCGGCAAAGGTTCCATAGCTTCCCCCGATAAGAGCTCCCAATACCAGAAGAGGAAAAAAGATCCCTCCCGGCGCTCCGGAGCCAAAGGAGATCAGGGAAAATACAAATTTCAGGATCAGAAGTCCTAAAAGTGTTCCCAGGAGCATCTCTCCTCCCGCCGCCGTCTCAATAAGATCATGTCCGCTTCCCAGAACCTGGGGCACAAAAAGTCCCAGAATCCCGGCCAGAAAGAAGGGGATCAGAAGACGGCTTGTCTCATTGAGTCTTTTCGCCTTATAATAAAGGTTCTGCACCCATAAAGTCATTTTATTGTAAAAAGCTCCCAGCAGTCCCAGGATCACCCCGAGGATCAGGATATGCCAGTAATACCGAGGCTGTATTTCCATACCGATATCAAACCGGAATACGGAATGGAAGCCTAAAAACTGGCTGGAAACATAGTCTGCCGTAATGGAGGCAGTCATCACCGAAACCAGAACGGAAACGGAAAAATTTTTATGTATCTCTTCCAGAGAAAACATCACCCCTGCCAGAGGGGCATGAAAAGCTGCCGCCAATCCGGCGCTTGCCCCGCAGGTAAGGAGATATTTTTCCTCTGTCTTTCCACGGTCCAGAATCTTCGATACCGCCTTCCCTGTCATGGCTCCGATCTGTATGGAAGGGCCTTCTCTTCCAAGAGACAATCCCGCCAGAAGAGAAAGGAAGCCTCCCAGGAATTTAGCGGGAAGCACCCGCCACCAGGCTTGTTCCAGTTTTCCTGTCATCTCCCCTTCTACCTGGGGAATACCGCTGCCGGATATCATAGGCTCCCACTTTACCAGTTTTCCCACAATACAGGCCATGAGAACCAGCAGGACAAACCATCCCCCTGCTGCTGCCGGATTTCCTCTGGCATAGCCCAGGATCACATTCATAGCCCTGCCTGCATACTCCAGAAGAACTCTGTACAGCAGCACCACCATACCGGCGATCAGACCTACCAGAAAGCCCTCTCCTGTCAATATGGTCTTAAAATGTTCTGCTCTGCGGATCATATGGGTGGTGTCCTTCTTCATCTTCCGGGACCTCCTTATCAAGAATCTATCCCGCCTGTCAGGGCGGAGTCACTCCCTATAGGATATATGACCATTTTCATTATACGTGTCCCTATATGAAAATGCAAATTCTTTTAGCCCCAGGTTCCATTGCATTCTCTGATCTTATCTGGTAAAATGTTAAAAGGTCAGGATTCTCTGCCTACGATCTGTGCAGAAATCTGTGACATCTTACTAAAAATCAAGATGAAAGAGGTCCAAACATGAGTGAAGAAACCTATACAACGGATATCGGAGCATGTAAGCCCAGCGACTGTGCGTCCTGCACTGCCGACTGCTCCAGCGCCGGTGGAAATACCTCCGGCACCATCCCCAGAGTTCCCAATCCCACCATTAAGCTGACTCTGGAAGACGACACCGTACTGGAATGTGCAGTCCTCACTACCTTTCCTGTAGAGGGATTTGGAGAGTACATCGCTCTGGTCCCCCTGAACAAAAATGGAAAGAGTCCTGAGGGTGAAACTTATTTATTCCGCTTTTCTGAAGAAGGAGACAACCCTGTTGTCAGCAATATCGAACGGGAAGATGAATACATGGCGGCCGCCGAAGCCTTCCATGACTTCATCGCTAATCTGAAAAGCGAAAAAGACCTGGAAGAAAACTAATCTCTCCCCCTTTTCAAAAAGAGCTGCCGCATTAAACATTCTCAATTTTGATTAATGCGGCAGCCCCTTTTCTTTTGTTTTTATAGTTCTCCAGGTCGCAGACCCATCAGGCTTCGGCTTTCAGGCTGGGGATCTCTACCTGAATATCGGTATCTTTTGTATAGTCAATATTATCAAAATGGAAACCGAACATATGATAGAAATCTTCCCAGTATCCATCAATATCAGAAACCTCTTCCACATTTTCTGTAGTCACCTTTTTCCAGCATTCCATAACCTGGTTCTGAACCTTATCATCCAGTTCCCAGTCATCCATGCGGATCTGATATTTCTCATCTGCCGGCACCTGTTCCACCAGAAGCTTGTCTTTAAAGAGTCTGGCAATCTGCTGGATACATCCCTCATGAGTTCCCTGTTCTTTCATTACCTTATATAAAATAGCGAAATACAGCGGCACGATCGGAATGGCTGCGCTGGCCTGAGTTACAAGAGCCTTATTTACAGAGATATAGGCTTTCACATCCTGGTATTTCTCATTGATCTCCCCTGCAGTCTTTGTCAGGTGACGTTTTGCCTGGCCGATAGTCCCATCGTAATAAATAGGATATGTAAGTTCCGGTCCAATGTAGGAATAAGCTATGGTAACAGCGTCTTTTTCCAGAACCTCCGCCGCTTTCAGGGCATCGATCCAGTCCATCCAGTCTTCTCCGCCCATGACTTTCACAGTGCCTTCCAGTTCACCTTCCTCTGCAGGCTCCACAGTCTTGGTAACAATGGTATTGGTACGCAGATCCAGGCTCTTTTCTGTAAATGGTTTATCTGTGGTCTTTAAAGAAGACACCCATAATTTTCCCTGTGCGTCGGTCCTTCTGGGCGCTGCCAGGCTGTAGATCACCATATCTACCTTTCCCAGATCTTCCTTTATCATAGAAATGGCCTGTTCTTTTACTTCTTTTGAAAATGCATCTCCGTTAATAGATTTTGCATATAAACCTTCTTTCCCGGCTTCCTCTTCAAAAGCTGCTGTATTGTACCAGCCTGGTGTAGCTGTTCTTTTTCCGTTGGAAGGCTTTTCAAACATGATTCCAAGTGTAGCTGCATGGCATCCGAAAGCAGCTGTGATCCTGCTTGCCAGTCCATATCCTGTGGAAGCTCCGATTACCAGGACTTTCTTTGGTCCTCCTGTAATATTCTGTTTTTTCACATATGCAATCTGCTCTCTCACATTTTCCCTGCAGCCCTGGGGATGTGCCGTAGTACAAATAAACTCTCTGACCTTAGGTTCAACAATCATGATATGCTCCTCCTGGATTTCTATAATAAATTTTCAACCTCTTCTGCATATTTACTTTGAGTCTCAAAACATTTTAACACACCCAAAAATAATATGCAAGATTTTTGTTCTTATTTTCCTGTGGTGCTTCCCATGCCTCCGTTGCGTACAGCAGTGGCATCGTCATCTACGGTGATCCCGTACTCCAGGAAAATTCCCTGGGCAAATCCTGTTCCCGCCTGTACCTGGACAGTTTTTCCCTCTTTGGAATCATTGGTGATCTTAATGAAAATGTGGCCTTCATTGTCGGAATTATAATAATCACTGTCGATGATCCCTACTGTGTTATTCAGCTGCAGACGGTATTTAAAACCCAGACCGCTGCGGGGATAGATCTTCAGGACCCAGTCCGGCTCCATCCAGGCACGGATACCGGTAGGCATTTTCAAAGTTTCCCCCGGCATCAGTTCAAAGTCTACAGGACTGAAAAAATCATAGCCTGCGCTTCCTGCAGTAGCTCTTCTGGGAAGGCGGATCCCGTCGTAAATCTTCCGGATCTTTTCCTCTTCTGTATTTGGGAAGGCATCTTTCCAGCCTTCCAAAAACTGTTCCCAGCTTACCTTCTGAAATCTTGCAACTCTCCTCATGACTTTCTCCTCTTATAATCTGATAAAGGGACTGCCGCATTTCTATAATTGCAGCAGCCCCTCTTTCTCTTTCTTTTAGTTTTCTTTTGGCACGTCTTTAATGCTGAAGCTGATACGGCCCTGTCTGTCTTTGCCCAGGCAGACTACCTTTACCACATCGCCTAAAGAAAGAACGTCTTCTACTTTGTCGATTCTCTCTTTTGCGATCTTGGAAATGTGAACCATACCTTCCTTTCCGGGAGCAAACTCCAGGAAAGCGCCGAAATCTTTGATACTTACCACTTTTCCGGTAAGGATCTGACCTTCCTCAAAGTCTGTGGTAATGATATTGATGTATTTTACAGCCTTATCCATCATAGCCTGATCTGTTCCGCATATAGATACGCCGCCGTTGTCGTCAATATCAATCTTTACTCCGGTCTCGTCAATGATGGCATTGATGGTTTTTCCTCTCTGTCCCACAACATCACCGATTTTCTCCGGATCGATCTGAATCTGAACGATCTTTGGCGCATATTTGCTTACGGTTTCTCTTGGCTTGTCGATACATTTTGCCATAACTTCATCCAGGATATATTCTCTGGCTTCTCGTGTACGGGCAATGGCTTCCTCAATGATCTGTCTTGTCAGGCCATGAATCTTAATATCCATCTGGATAGCAGTGATTCCCTCATGGGTTCCTGCAACCTTAAAGTCCATATCGCCGAAGAAATCTTCCAGTCCCTGGATATCTGTCAGTACGATATAGTCGTCATCTGTATCCCCTGTCACAAGTCCGCAGGAAATACCGGCAACGGGTTTCTTAATAGGAACCCCTGCTGCCATCAGAGACATGGTGGAAGCACAGATACTTGCCTGGGAAGTGGAACCGTTAGACTCAAAAGTCTCGGAAACCGTACGGATAGCGTAAGGGAACTCTTCCACTCCTGGCAATACCGGAACCAGGGCTCTCTCTGCCAGTGCTCCGTGACCGATCTCACGGCGTCCCGGTCCTCTGGACGGCTTTGTCTCTCCTACAGAATAAGATGGGAAATTATAGTGGTGCATATAACGCTTGCTTACCTCAAACTCATCCAGTCCGTCCAGTCTCTGGGCCTCTGAAAGAGGAGCCAGTGTAGTAATGGTACAGATCTGCGTCTGGCCTCTTGTAAACATAGCAGAGCCATGTACCCTTGGAACAATATCTACTTCTGCTGCCAGAGGACGGATCTGTCTGATCTCTCTTCCATCAGGACGTTTGTGATCTTTTAAAATCATCTTCCGAACGGTCTTCTTCTGATACTGATAAATAGCATCTCCCAGAACAGCCAGCCATTCTTCATTATCGGCAAAAGCTTCTTCCAGCTTCTCTGTGATCTGACGGATATTTTCTTCTCTTACCTGTTTCTCGTCTGTGAAAACCGCTTCCTCCATCTCTTCCGGAGTAACGATCTCTTTGATAGCGGCAAATAATTCTTCCGGAACGGCACAGCTCTCGTAAGAATGTTTTTCTTTTCCGCATTCTGCCACGATCTTGTCGATAAATGCAATGATCTCCTGGTTCACTTCGTGAGCCTTGAAGATTGCCTCGATCATCTGGGCTTCCGGCACTTCATTGGCACCGGCTTCGATCATGATCACTTTTTCTCTGGTAGAAGCTACTGTAAGCTGAAGATCTGAGATTTCCTTCTGGGCCAGAGAAGGATTTACCACAAATTCGCCGCCTATCAGCCCCATCTGAGTAGCTGCACAGGGTCCGTCAAAGGGGATATCGGAAATACAGGTTGCAATAGAAGATCCCAGCATAGCCACAACCTCAGGGTTGCATTCCGGGTCCACAGACATAACCATATTATTCAGCGTTACATCATTTCTGTAATCTTTTGGAAACAGAGGACGCATAGGACGGTCGATAACACGGGAGGTCAGGATAGCATGCTCGCTGGCCTTTCCCTCTCTCTTATTAAATCCTCCCGGGATCTTTCCTACTGCATACATTTTCTCTTCGTATTCTACACTTAAGGGGAAGAAATCGATCCCCTCTCTTGGTTTGTCGGAAGCTGTAGCTGTAGATAATACAGTAGTGTCTCCATAGTGCATAAATGCCGCACCGTTTGCCTGCTTAGCCACACGGTCAATGTCTACTGTCAGTGTTCTGCCTGCAAGCTCCATTGAAAAACTTTTATACATGTCTTCTCTCCTTTTTTCTTGCTGAGGTCCTGCAGCTTTCTCCGAAACAACTGAAAAAAGCATTTCCCGAAAAACCCCGGAAATGTTCTTTTCAGTGGTCTCGGCATAAGGCGCACGGACCTTTTCCTTGCTTCATGGGCAGCTCACGGCAAAGCCATTCGCTGCTGGTGCAAGCACGGCAATCCCTTGCCGGGCGTATCGCACATAAAACAGGGCGGAATCTCTCCCGCCCCGTCAACCCTGATCTTGATTACTTTCTGAGACCTAATCTTTCAATTAAAGAACGATATCTCTCAATGTCTTTCTTCTTCAGGTATGCAAGTAAACCACGTCTCTGACCTACCATTTTCAGAAGGCCTCTTCTGGAATGATGGTCTTTGTGATTCACTTTTAAATGCTCTGTCAGCTCATTAATCCTTGCTGTAAGAACTGCAACCTGTACCTCAGGTGAACCTGTGTCTCCAGGTGTTCTTGCATATTCTGCCATGATAGCCTGTTTCTTTTCTTTAGAAATCATTTTGTTTTCCTCCATATTACATTTAATGATCGCCGGTGATTAAGAAACGGTTGGAGATTCCAATTCCTGAACCACGGCTGTTTCCAACGTTTTGAGTATAGCATAAGGAAATCAGGTTGTAAAGAAAAAAATCAATACCATCCCATTCTTTTTCTTGATAACATTTACTTTCTGTTCCAGATGGTTCACTTTGATATATCAGATTGCTTGTAAGATTCTGTGCAGGGGATCATAAGCTTTATATAAATATTCTTTTCTTTTTTCTTATATTTAAGCAGTCCCTGGTGTTTTTCTGCAAAGGTCCTGAGTTTCCAGGTCCTGAATTTTCCTCTGCCAACGGTTTCCAGGGACAGGAGCACCTGATTTCTCACCGTGCCGGCAGAAAGTGAAATTCTTCTCTCTCCTTTCTCTACAGTAAGATTCTTCTCAATAGATTCTTCCAGCAGGAGCATCAGAATCTCACTCAGATATTCGTGTTTTACAGATCCTCTTCGGTAATTGCCAAAGTAAAAACTGCAGACAATTTCATTTTCTTCCGCTTTCTGTGAATAATAATACAGAACTGCATCAATCTCCCATTCACTACAGTATACCCCCGCCTTGATATTATGGTATTCTTGCTTCAGCTGTTTTAAATAGGTTTTTGCTCTTTCTCCTGAAAGGGTTCTCCCCCCAAGCTTCTGTATTTCCTTCATCTGAAGATCGATCAGCCTCTGATTTTCCTCCATGCTTTGGATCTGATCATTTATGGCACGTTTGTGAAAACAGAGAAATTCTTGCTGTCTTTTCAATAATCTATGTTCTCTCTCTATCTTTCCCATATAATTTATCCAGTTCCAGCCCCCGACTATTCCTGCACCGGCAGCAAAGATAAAAAATATCAGCCAGATAAACCAGGACATATAGCTCATTCTATTTGCATAACCGTTCCACCAGGACATAATTCCCAGGAAAATATATACACCTGCAAATGTTGTCCATAATTTTCTGTGCTTCAATCTTCTATATCTGTTTTCCTTCAGTTTATCTCTGAAGAAAAAATATAAAGGCAGAAAAACAGCATACATTATCAGAGGGATCAAAAGATCCAGAGGCTGAAAGGATCCTCCGCTGAGAAGCAGGCTTTCTCTCCCTTCTGCGTAGTTTATCATTGCCAGAACAACCCCATTCAAAGCTACCGCATAGATCTCTGCGGCCATGGAAGTAACTACAATTTTCAAAGCATCTCCTGTAAAAGTATAGAAGACAAAAATCCATAATATAATCGACTGGAAAGTTATCAGGGCTTCATAACAATAACTCCAGAAATTATTTTTTGAAATATACTCCTGAAAAACAATTCCTCCTAAAAGATTTATCAAAACACCTCTGACCAAAAGAACAATGGTCAATGGCAAAGGTGACCGCTTTCTTTCCAGCGCTGCTAACTGAATAAAAAAAGCAATGGATACATTCGCTCCCAGAATCAAAGCTGTTCGAAGAGCAGTCTGCCATGGAAGCTGCTCTATATTCATATTTTTTCCTTTCCATAAAGGAATATCCGATCAATTATAATTCCCTTCTTCCGATCTTCTTTTATCTCCCTGGTCCCCTGATATTTTTCCACAAGACCGGCAATGATCTTCGTACCGATGCCATGTTCACTCTTTTTGCTCTTCTGTGTGATAAAATTGAATTCTTCTTCTGAAGATATGCAATTTTCCATTTTAATCTTTATCTTTTCTTCTTTCTTTTCCATATAAAACCAGATTCCTCTTCTCTCCCCTTCTGCGCATCTTTCGTTTGCCTCAATTGCATTATCCAGAAGATTACAGAGCAGCCCCACCATATCTACTTCCTCAATCTCCGTGTAAAAACAGTCTTCTACGAAAATTTCTATGGGAATCCCCAGTTTCCGGCACTGGTTCGCTTTTGTATCCAGGATTGATTCCAGGATCTCGTCTTGACAGAACTTCTTTTTCTTTAATTCTGTATACTCTTTTTTCAGACCCTCCATATACGTCCTGACTTCCTCTTCGTCTTCTCGTCCTGCCAGCAGAGTTTCCAGGGTCTGGATATGTTTTGCCAGATCATGGCGGTATCGTCTGGAAGCTTCCACTCTTTTTTGTATTCCCTGGTAAAACTCTCCTGCCGTATCCATATAGGCAGATAACAGACGGTTTTCCTGTTCCAGCATTTTCATCCGCACTCCATTAAAAAGGAGAAGAAGCGTAATCAGCAAAAGAACCACAGTTCCCCAGATCAACATATCTCCTTCCCCTTTCTCTTATCCGGCATATTTTTCATGCTATTTGCGTCATTGCCCAGCGCATAAAAGCAGCCTTTACCCCTTTCATATGACTCCTGCTTATCATGATCTTTGTCCCGTTTTTCAGAATAAAACAGCCTTTTCCAAGTTCATGCACAGCAGGCATATATACAATATAGCTGTTATGACAGCGGACGAAATCCACTTCCGACAATTTGTCCATGACATCTTTCAGTTTATCCCATATTTCATAGTTTCCCCACACAGTCACAATCCTGGTCACCCTTCCACTCCGTTCAAAATAAAATATATCCTCCGGGGCAAAGATTACCTCTTTTCCTCCGACCACAGAAAATATCAGTCTTTCAGACTTTTGTTCCATAGTGTGAAGGATTTTTCCGAAAACCTCTCCGATCCTGTCCTGAAACTGTTCCTTCAGAACAAAAAAAGTATGATCCGTATGATAGGTTTCCGTTGCATAGCTGAGATAGTTGGTAAGATATATGATCTGGCAGTTTTTCCACCTTTTATTAATTTTTTCAGCTAAAACAATCCCATTTTCTTCCCCCAGATCAACATCCATAAAAATTGCTTCCATAGGATCTCCCTCATAGGTTTCCAGAGATTCCCCCTGAGGGAAATACAAAATCTCTATTTTTGTATCTGTTTTCTTTCCATAGGCCTCAATGATCTCTTTTGCCTGCTTATACCATTTGCTGTCATCGTCACAAACTCCTACTCTCATCACCGGTCTCTCCCGCTTTTGTAAAGTTTTTTCAAGGCCGATTTCCTTGATATATTAATATATCCAGTATAGCAAATTCTTACCTGATTAAGCGCATTTTATGCAAAATCTGTTGCTTTAATGTAATATTTTGTATATTTCCTTCGGATACCCGCTCCTGCAAGCAGGTTGGTCGCCCCGGGCATATCCCGCAAAAAAGAGACCAGCCACTCCTATATGCCAGTCTCCTTGTACGCCTGCTCCATATTCTAAGTTTGTCCAAAAAACTCTTTCACTTTCTGGATGTCTTTCATCATCTGGTTTTTCAGTTCTTCCAGAGATGCAAATTTTATCTCCGGACGCAGATAACGATAAAACTTTACCTCGGCCTCCTGGCCATACAGATCTGCATTGCAGGAAAACAGATAGGTCTCCACTCCCAGAAAGTTTTCCTTGACCGTAGGTTTATATCCTACATTTGTGATTCCCTGGTAAGTTTTCCCCTGGATCATGGATTCTGTAATATATACACCATTAGGGGGGAGTTTCTTTATAGCAGGAGGAATGAGATTTGCAGTAGGGATCCCTATGGTCCTTCCCAGCTGTCTGCCATGGACGATCTCTCCCTTTGTAAAATAAGGATAGCCCAGAAGTCGATTTACCTTTTCTATATGCCCCTGATCCAGCTCTTCCCGGACATAGGTGCTGCTGATATCTCTGCCCTCATACTTTTCTTTTTCCAGGATTTCTGTATAAAAACCATAAATTTCCCCTAATTTCTTTAAAAGTTCAGGAGTCCCCTTCCGCTGATAGCCGAAACGGAAATCCGGCCCTACCGCAAGATATTTTCCATGGAGTCTGTCTACCAGGTATTCTCTTACAAAAGCTTCCGGCTCCATATGCATCAGCTCCTCTGTAAAAGGACACTCTGCCAGAATATCCACTCCCAGATTTTCTGCCAGCTCCCGCCGTTCCTCATAAGTAAGAAGATATTTAGGCGGCGTATGCAGGATATAGGATCTGGGAGACACATCAAAGGTAAAAACCACTGTTTTGCAGTTTTCCTTCCTCTCCTCTTTTATGCGCTCTATCAGCTTTTGATGCCCTCTGTGAAGGCCGTCAAATTTTCCCAGTGTAATACAGCTTCTCATGCCCTGATCCAAATGAGGTACCTGGGTAGTATAAATCATGTCTGCTCCTTTCCGGTTTCTGGCAGATCCGGGGCGATCCTGATTTGGTTCTCCGAAGACTTCTGCGAAAGCTTTGACAGGGGAAGAAAATCCTGAGGGGAAGAAAAGATCGCCTCCGGCCTATACTGCCCTCTCTCTTTCTGCCACTGATAAACCCCTATGAAGATTCCGCTGCTGTGATACACACGCACCCGGTCTCCCGGAACAGCGCCTTTCCAGGGAAGAGGATTTCCATTCTCCAGCATTTTATCAAATTTCCGACCCGCCCGGATCTTCGGACAATCCGGAAACATCTGGTCAGGCAGGAGAATATGCTCCTCTAAACAGCCTTTGGCTGCCAGCTTTTCAATCTGAGAAAGCTTCAGGCTGTCCTCTATGAGAAACCGATCCACTCTGGTCCGCAAAAGACTTTCCATACAGCCCTTGCAGCCCAGCTTTTCTCCTATATCATGGCACAGAGTCCGTATGTAAGTTCCTTTTGAGCAGGTAACCTCTATGGTGACCAGAGGAAGTGCCATGGACAGGATTTTTATCTCATAAAAAGTCACCGGACGAGGCTTTCTATCTACCTCTTTTCCTTCTCTGGCCAGCTCATAAAGCTTTTTCCCGCCCACTTTCAAAGCGGAATACATAGGCGGAACCTGCATCTGATCTCCCACAAAACTTCTGATGCAGTCTTCCACTTCTTCCCTGGTAACCTCTACAGGGCAGCGGCTTATAACCTCTCCGGTCATATCCTGAGTATCCGTCTCAATTCCCAGATGAAGGACCGCCCGGTAGGTCTTTCTTTTATCTGTCAGCATGCCGCAGAGTTTTGTACCTCGTCCCAGACATACCGGCAGTACTCCCTGAGCCTCCGGATCCAGAGTTCCTGTATGTCCGATTTTTTTCTGTTTCAGGATTCCCCGCAGCTTTGCCACCACATCATGAGAAGTATATCCTTTTTCTTTATAAACATTCAGAACTCCGTTGATCATGATGTCTGACTTCTCTCTTTAAGCTGTTTTGCAATGGGGCGGGTAAGATTATTGATCACATCATAAACCGATCCCTGCATGGTGCAGCCGGCAGCCTTTATATGACCGCCGCCGCTGAAATAAGAGGCCACTGCATTTACATCAACGTCGCCGTTGGAACGAAGGCTGACTTTAAATTCCTGGGTTTTCACTTCATAGATAAAGATGGCAACTTCCACTCCCTTGGTCACCCGCAGCTGCTGGACAATGCCGTCCAGATCCTTAGGTTCCACTCCGTAGAATTCCATATCCCGTTTTCTGATGTAGCCGACGATCACCTTGCCTCCCATGATCAGGATACTTTCCATCAGACATCTTCCCAGAATCTGATTCTGGACATAAGACTTTTCATAGAAGGATTTATCAATAATCCTGGAAAAATCGATTCCCATTTCCATCAGTTCTGCAGCAATCCGCATAGTCTGGGGAGATGTGCTGGAATATTGGAAAACCCCTGTATCATGAACGATTCCCGTATAGATGGCCGCTGCCGCTTCTGCAGTAATCTTCTCCTTTTCCAGTAAGGTATACAGCAATTCCGAAGCTGAACTGAGTTCAGGTTTTATGATATTCACTTCTCCGAATCCTTTATTGCTTATATGATGGTCAATGCATACTGTCTTTTTGGCACTTTCATACCCGGCAAGAGCCACACCGATACGGTTTTTTTCACTGGTATCCAAAACAAAGAAGACATCGTATTTTTTCTTCTCATCATACTCCGTCTTAATCTGATCCAGGTCTTTAATAAACGAAAAACCCGCTTTCGGTTCTTCCAGGTATACATCTGTCTCAAGCTCCGGATAGTTTGCTTTTAAATAAAGATAAAGTCCCATACAGGCTCCCACACAATCCCCGTCAGGGCGGATATGACCTGCAATTCCAACAGTCTTAACATCTTTTAATTCACTGGTAATCTTCTCCATCTTCCTGCACCTCCTGTGCGTCTTCTTTTTTGCTCACTTCATCAATGAGTTTCGACATGGCAACACCGTACTCGATGGATTCGTCCAGAATAAAACGAATTTCGGGGGTGTTCCGGAGATTTATGGTTTTCGCCAGCTGTCTGCGGATATACCCTTCCGCATTTTTCAGGCCCTGAAGGGTATTCCTTTTTTCTTCTTCATCTCCCAGTACGCTGATATACGCTCTGCATGTTTTCAGATCCGGCGCAACCTCCACAGACGTCACCGAGGTCATTGGATGGATGCGGGGATCTTTGATCCCTCCCCGGATCAGATTGGCCAGCTCATGCTGGACCTCTGCGTTGATCCGGGTATTTTTTATACTGTTTTTTCTCATAATTTCCTTCCCGGCTTCGGCCTATCTTGGCACTTCCACCATGATGTAGGCTTCTACCTGATCTTCTTCTTTAATGTCATTGAAACCTTCAAAGACAAGACCGCATTCATAGCCTGCCTTAACTTCTTTTACATCATCTTTAAACCGCTTCAGAGAAGCCAGCTCTCCTTCATAGATCTGCTCTCCTTCTCTGGAAATACGTACCTTGCAGTTTCTCTGGAATATACCGTCTGTCACATAAGAACCGGCAATATTTCCTACGCCGGAAGCTTTGAAGATCTGACGGATCTCTGCATGACCGATGACCTTTTCCTCATAAACAGGATCCAGCATACCCTTCATGGCAGCTTCCACATCCTCAATGGCCTGATAGATGACTCTGTAAAGACGGAGATCTACGCCCTCCTGTTCAGCAATGGATTTTGCTGTAGCGTCAGGTCTTACATTAAATCCGATAATGATTGCATTGGAAGCACTGGCCAGAGACACATCGGACTCGTTAATAGCACCTACGCCTCCGTGGATCACTTTGACTACCACTTCTTCGTTGGACAGTTTAACCAGACTCTGCTTTACAGCTTCCACGGAACCCTGTACATCAGCCTTAACGATGATGGGCAGTTCTTTCAGATTGCCTGCCTGGATCTGGCTGAACAGGTCATCCAGAGACATTTTAGATTTAGTCTCCTCCAAAAGCCGGTTTTTATTCTCAGATACAAAGGTTGCCGCAAAATGTTTTGCCTCTTTATCATTTTCTGTCACTACCAGGATTTCTCCGGCGTTAGGCACATCATTCAGTCCCAGGATCTCTACCGGGGTAGAAGGACCTGCTTCTTTTACTTTTCTACCCTTGTCATCGATCATAGCTCTTACTTTACCGGAGCAGGCTCCTGCAGCGATAAAGTCTCCTACATGAAGGGTTCCCTTCTGTACCAGGATCGTGGCCACAGAACCTTTTCCTTTGTCCAGTTTTGCCTCGATGACCAGACCTCTGGCTCTTCTGTTTGGATTTGCTTTCAGTTCCGAAACCTCTGCGGTCAGCAGGATCATTTCCAGAAGTGTGTTGATTCCTTCTCCTGTATGAGCGGAAACCGGCACGAAGATGGTACTGCCGCCCCAGTCTTCCGGAATCAGCTCGTATTCAGAAAGCTCCTGTTTTACTCTTTCCACATTGGCACTCGGTTTATCGATCTTGTTGATAGCAACAATGATTTCCACTCCTGCTGCCTTGGCATGATTGATTGCTTCAATGGTCTGAGGCATAACACCATCGTCGGCTGCTACTACCAGCACGGCAATATCCGTGGCATTGGCTCCTCTCATACGCATAGCGGTAAAAGCTTCATGTCCCGGGGTATCCAGGAAAGTGATCTTCTGACCATTAATATCTACCATATAAGCGCCAATATGCTGGGTAATTCCTCCAGCCTCACGATCCGTTACATGCGTCTTCCGGATACAGTCCAGAAGGGAAGTTTTTCCATGGTCTACATGCCCCATAACACAGACTACCGGCGGTCTTGGAACCAGGGTGCTTTCTTCATCCTCTTCATCCTTTAACAGCTCGCCGATCACATCTACCTTTTCTTCAGGCTCTGCGATAATATCGTAGTCCAGAGCAATCTCCTGGGCTTTCTCAAAGTCGATCTCATGATTGACCGTTACCATGATGCCTTCCATAAAAAGTTTCTTTACGATCACAGAAGGCTGCATCTTCATCTTATCTGCCAGTTCACGGATGGTCATTTTTTCCGGAAGAGTAATCTCTTTTACTTCTTCTTTTTTCTCCTCTTTGGGATGAGAAGAAGGCTTCTGAAGCTGAAGAGCTTTGGGAATTCTCTGTGTCTGACGACGGCCTCCCTGGTTGGGTCTTCTGCTCTGATTCTGGTACTCGTCTCTTCTGTTGTCTTTCTTCTTATTTTCTCTGTTTGCCTTCCGGCTGTCTTTTTCTACAAATTCCAGATTCGGACTTTCAAATTTATTACTCTGCTCTCTTCTGGAATCTCCACGGCCCTCATTCTTTCCTCCGAAACGGCCCTGCTGGCGATTATCTCCGAAGGAACGGGCGCGGTTCTCTCCATTATTAAAACGTCCCTGGGAACGGTCCCCGTTGCTATTCTGACGGTTCGGGCGTTCTCCCCGGTTGTTTGAATGCTCCTGATTTCCGCCAAAGCGGCCGCCCTGACGTCCTTCATTGCTATTGTTCCGGTTATTGAAACGGCCCTCTCCATTGTTGTTATGGAAGCGGCCCTGCTGGCGGTTTTCCCCGCTGTTTCCGGGACGGTTCTGACGATTTTCTCCATTCTGACTGTTTGTTCTGCCATTATTCGGACGGTTATTCCGGTTCTCCTGTCTCATGCCCCCTGCATTGCCTCTGTTGTCTCCCTGGAGATTTTCCCGGCGTTTGTTATCGCCTCTCTGCTCCTGTCCCGGTCTTGCCTGCTGCCTGGGTCTTTGCTTTCTCTCCGGCATATGGCTGGCATTCTGGGGACGGAATACCTGGATAAATTTCTTCTTGGGACGTTCCCCTTCTCCCTGTTTTCCTGCACTCTGAGCAGAAACGTTTCCTTTCTTGAAATTCTCCCGGACCATCCGCACATGTTCATCCTCTACATTGCTCATATGACTGGTCAGATCTATGTTTTTTGATTTCAGGAAATCCAAAACCTCTTTATTGCTTACGTTCAATTCTTTTGCGAGTTCATAAACTCTCACTGTTGACATATATTGTCCTCCTTCTATTGTTCATGTCTTGTCTTTTCGATTTTATTTATAACGGCCCTGGAAAAGTTTTCATCTGTAAGCGCCAGAGACGCCCGGTATTCCTTTCCTATGGACCTTCCCAACTCCTCCTTTGATCCAATGGTGTAAATCGGCACCTGATAATATCTGCACATATCATAAAATTTTTTCTTTGTATTCTCTGAAGCATCCCGGGCGGTTATCACCAGAAATGCCTTTCCGGTCTTTACTGCCTTCTCTGTGGCAAATTCACCGCTTACCACCTTTCCGGCTTTAGCCGCCAGGCCTGCAAGAGATAGTTCTTCAGGTATTCTCAAGTTCTTCAAACTCCTTTTCAAGATGCTCATAAATCGTCTGAGGAATCTCCATTTTTAATGAACGCTCCAGCCCTTTATTCTTTATGGCTTTTTTCAGACATTCTTTATGAAAACAAAGATAAGCGCCTCTGCCATTCTTCCGGCCTGTAGCATCCAGGATCACCTGAGTTTCTGTGGTCTTCAGTACTCTGAGCATCTCTTTTTTACTTTTCATTTCTCCGCAGCCCACGCACTTGCGCATGGGGATTTTCCGAACTGCCGCCATATGCTCCCCCTATTCTTCTGAGGTTTTATCCTCATAATCTTCATAGTCCGTATAATTGTCAGCTTCCGGAATCTCTGCTTCGATTTCCTGTACTTCCTCGTATCCGTTTTCATATTCCTGCTCATAGAAATCAAAGTCCCCGGATTCCCTGGCCTGAGTCTCACTCTTGATATCAATCTTAAATCCAGTAAGTCTGGCAGCCAGTCTTGCGTTCTGTCCCTCTTTTCCAATAGCCAGAGAGAGCTGGAAGTCCGGCACGATGACCATGGCATTTTTCTCCTCAGGATCTGCCATAACAGAAATTACTTTTGCAGGGCTTAAGGCATTTTCGATCAGGATCGCCGGGTTGTCGCTCCAGTTGATAATGTCGATCTTCTCTCCTCTTAACTCTTCTACAATGGAATTTACCCTGGCACCGTTCATACCTACGCAGGCTCCTACCGGATCTACATCCGGATCATTGCTCCACACAGCGATCTTGGTCCTGGAACCGGCTTCTCTGGCAATGCTCTTGATCTCTACTGTACCGTCTTTTACTTCTGTGACCTCAGCCTCAAAGAGACGTTTCACCAGTTCCGGATGAGTTCTGGACACCAGGATCTTAGGTCCTTTTGGTGTATCCTTTACTTCCAGGATATAGACTTTGATCCTTTCTGTAGGCTTGAACACCTCTGTCTTTACCTGTTCATTTTCTGTCAGGATTGCATCTGCCTTTCCAAGGTTAATGCTGTAATTTCTTCCCATATTTCGCTGAACAATACCGGTAACTACATCTTTCTCTTTTGCGTAATATTCATTAAAAATTACTTTTCTTTCTTCCTCGCGGATTTTCTGGAGGATGACATTTTTCGCATTCTGTGTGGCGATACGCCCAAACTGCTTGGATTTGATTTCTACATTTACGATATCCCCCAGCTCATACTGAGAATTCATCATCTTTGCATCTGCCAGGCTGATCTCTGTCACCGGATCCTCCACTTCTTCCACTACTGTTTTCTCTGCAAACACTCCGAAATCACAGGTTTGGGGATTAATATTGACCTTTACATTGTCTGCCTTTCCGAAGTGGTTTTTACAGGCCTGGATCAAAGACTGCTCAATAGCCTCTAAAAGAGTTTCTTTGCTGATGGATTTCTCTTTTTCCAGAATATCCAATGCTTCTAATAATTCTGTATTCATTTTACTTCCTCCTAAATTTAAAAATCAAAAGCAAGGCGTATCAGAGCGATATCTGCCTTTTGAAAAATCTTTTCTTCTCCTTCACAGTCAATGGTCACACTATTCTCATCATATGCAGTCAAGATACCGTAAAATTCCTTTTCTCTGTTTATAGGACGGTAAGTTCTGATCTCTACTTCTTCTCCCATGCTGCGCTTAAAGTCTTTTTCTTTCTTCAAAGGCCTTCCAAGGCCGGGAGAGCTGACTTCCATAATATAGGCTTCGTCGATAAAATCTGCTTCATCCAGCTTGTCAGAAAATTCTCTGCTCACTGTCTCACAGTCCTCTACCGTAATGCCGCCTGGTTTGTCAACGTAAGCCCGAAGGTAAAAGTTACCCCCTTCTTTTACATACTCCACATCCACCAGTTCGAAGCCATACTTTTCTACGATCGGTGCTACCAGCGCTTCTGCCTTCTGCTCATAGATCTCCTTTTTGCTCATATCCTCACCTTCTTTCCTGCTGTTCAAAAAACCTTCCGGTATACAAACGATAAGAGTGGACCTCTCGGTCCACTCTTATGCTGAAATAACTATCATGTTCATAGTAAGGATACCACTATTTTCCCTATCTTGCAAGTGGTTTTTTACTGCCAGACAATAATAATCAGATAATCGCTGCCTCCATAATAAGTCTGCCAGGAAAAAGTCTGTCCCGGAACCACTGCCGTGCTGTTCTGTACTGCTTCCTGGATCAGGCTTCCTTCTACCAGAGCTTCCGTTGCCGGCTCATAGCTTTCCTCACCGGCAAACCGCAGTTCCGTCATTTCAGCCCCCTGAGCCAGGTCGTTTTGTATCACCTGATAAATCTGATCCCAGTCAAAGGTGTCATACCAGCGGCCTTTATTTCTATAATAATTATAACTGTCATCCTCACAGGAAGGAAGGGGTATGGTGTCATCCGGAACATGGGTAGGCGCCAAAGTATCCCAGTTGCAGCAAAGATAGCTGTAGGAAATATAGGCGTCATTTTCCACAGGATTCAGATATCCCGGATTTCCCCAGGTCACATCCATATAGTAATACTGCTCGCCGATTCTCACCAGATTCCAGGCATGGCTGGCTGGTTTTTCTCCGGTGACCGTGCCGGTAACCAGGGTACAGAAGATCCCCATTCTGTTCAACAGATACTGAGCCGCTTTCGAATACCCCATGCACACCGTCTTTCCTTCCAGAAAAACACTGCGTATATTCTGGTTTTCGGGGCTGTTTTCCTGATATTCCGCCCGGTCAATCAGAGTTTCGTATACGTATTTGATCCGTTCATAGGTATCCCCCTGTGGAGCTCCCTGGATCCACTGATCTGCCGTAGCCTCAATCTGGCTTTTCAGACTCTGGGCCTCCTGGCTGCTGACCTGATACTCCGGCTGCACTTCCATATTCTGGACACCTCCTCCGGGAAGTTCCTGATAAGTATAGCTGCTGGTACCATCTGTCCAGAAATACTCCGGATGGTCTGCCATCAGTACTCGCATTACTTTCTCCAGCTGCTCCTGGGAGACAGCATCTACAGGAATTTTTTCCTGAAAACTCTCGATCCCCGCTGCAAGCTGCCGATATACCTTCTGCTCTTCTGCTCCTAAGGTACTGTATCCGTAATAGTATGCAGACTCTTCCTGAGAGATTTCCTTTTCCGGTATCTCCTCTGTATCCTCGCTGCTGCTTTCTTCCCGGGTTTCCAGGACGTCCTGTACGGTTTCCCGGAAATACTCTGCCGCTTCTTCCACATCCCTGGAGCTGCAGCCGGTGATTCCTGTAAGCATGACTATGCTGATCATATAAGCCAGTATTTTCCTTTTGATCTTAAACACCTCTTCCGCCTTTAAATTCTTACCTTGGTTCCTTTCGTGTCTCTCTTCGCCAGCTTCAGTTTATTCAGCGTAATCTGTTTCTCTCTGTAGGTTATCACATATTCAATCCTGTTTTCCAGCATATAGGCATGTTCTACCACATCCTGCTCTCCCATACGGATTCCTCTGACGCCCAGGGCATTTTTCTTCTGGACCGGAATTTCTTCCTTCAGGAATTTCAGGAAATAACCATCTCGGGTCTGAAGGACCAGATGTTCCATTGCAGCTGCAGGCTGAACCATCACAACCCTGTCCTTTTCTCCCAGCTTCGTTGCACCGATGGTTCTCTTGGACACCTCAAACTCATTGCCGTCCACCTGCTTTACCATGCCTTTGCCGGTCACAAAGCAAAGCTGTTCTTCCTTTATCTGGGCCAAAGGAGCTACCAGAACGATCTGCTCTGTCTTACTGTCATAATTGCTCACATTATCAACAGGCGTGCCTTTATCCCTGAACTTTCCGTATGGAAGATCCAGGACTTTCACCGTGTGCATTCTCCCTGCATCTGTAAAGACACAGATCTTATCTGTATTCATACAGGTAAATATATATTTATTCTCAGCATCCGCCGTCTCTTTATTTCTCTCATAGACCGAAGTGTCAATGGTCCTGGCATAGCCGAACCGGTCCATCAGGAAAACAACCTGGGTCTCCTCAATCTTCTTCTCTTCATAGACGATCTCCGCTGCATTTTCCACTGCAGTTTTTCTTGGATGGCTGTATTCCTTTTTGATCTTTTTCAGATCCTCCATGATCACAGCAGCCATAGAATCATAGTTATTTAAAATATCTTCATAGGATGCGATCTTCTTCAAGGTCTCCTCATGCTCTGCCATTAGAGTTTCCACCTCCAGGCCAATCAGCCTGTACAGCCGCATATCCAGGATCGCCGTAGCCTGCCGTTCTGTAAAACGGAGCTTAGCCGCCTGGCGCATACTGGTCTTAGTCTTGAATCTAATTCCCTCGGTCTCGCCATTTACCAGACAGTTTTTCACCTGTTCCCGGCTTTTGCTCCCTCTGAGGATTTCAATGATCAGATCAATCACATCACAGGCCCGGATCAGTCCCTCCTGGATCTCCCGATTTTCCTGTTCTTTTTTCAAAAGACTGGTATACTTCCTGGTAGCCACCTCAAACTGAAAATCCACATGGTGTTCGATAATCTGGCGAAGCCCCAGAGTCTCCGGTCTTTGATCTGCCACAGCCAGCATATTTACTCCAAAGGTATCCTCCAGCCTGGTCTTCTTATAAAGCATATTGGTGAGGTTCTCCACATCAGCCCCTTTTTTCAGTTCCAGAACAATACGGATCCCTTCTTTAGAAGACTGATTGGAAATATCCAGGATATCTGTGGTCTTTTTCGTCTCCACCAATGCTGCCACATCATTTAAAAATTTTCCGATATTAGCGCCGATCATAGGATAAGGAATCTCCGAGATCACCAGCAGAGTCCTTCCGTTTTTCCCTTTTTCCGTCTCTACCTTGCCCCGGATCTTGATCTTTCCTGTCCCGGATTCATAAATAGAAAGAAGATCATCTTTATTTACAATAATCCCTCCGGTAGGGAAATCCGGCCCCTTGATATATTTCATCAGTTCTTTCGTAGTGATCTGGTTATTTTTCATATAGGCAATGACTCCGTCGATCACCTCTCCCAGGTTATGGGGGGGAATACTGGTAGCCATACCTACAGCAATCCCGTCCGCACCATTTACCAGAATGTTGGGAATCCGCACCGGAAGGACCGCCGGTTCCTTCTCTGTTTCATCAAAGTTTGGTACAAAATCCACCACATTCTTGTCCATATCTTTTAAATAAACTTCCTGGGTGATCTTTTGAAGACGGGCCTCCGTATAACGCATAGCCGCCGCACCGTCACCTTCGATAGAACCGAAATTTCCATGACCGTCTACCAGAGGAAGGCCTTTCTTGAAATCCTGGGCCATGACCACTAATGCCTCATAAATGGAACTGTCCCCATGGGGATGGTATTTACCCATGGTATCTCCCACGATACGGGCGCATTTTCGATAAGGTCTGTCGTACCGGATCCCCAGTTCATACATATCATATAAGGTTCTTCTCTGCACCGGTTTCAGCCCGTCTCTCACATCGGGAAGAGCACGGGCGATAATAACACTCATGGCATAGTCAATATAAGACTTCTGCATGATCTCCGAATATTCTGTCCGGATAATATTTTCCTGAATACCTGCCGCCATACTCTACCTCCTAAACATCTAATTCTGCATCTCGCGCATGATCGTAAATGAAAGCCTTTCTGGGAGGGACTTCCGTTCCCATGAGTACCTCTGTCACCTCGGAAGCCATACGTGCATCCTCAATCTCTACAAGCCGAAGCCTGCGTGTGATCGGATTCAAAGTAGTCTCCCAAAGCTGCTGGGCATCCATTTCTCCCAGACCTTTATACCGCTGCAGAGTAAAAGGGCCTTTATGGGTCTTTCTGTACCTCTCCAGGGCTTTGTCGTCATAAAGGTATTCTTCCTGCCCCTTAGAAGGCATGGCTTTATACAGAGGCGGCATGGCAATATACACATGTCCCTCATAAATCAGCTCCGGCATAAACCGGTAGAAAAGTGTCAGCAAAAGTGTGGAAATATGAGCGCCGTCCACATCTGCATCTGCCATAATAATAATCTTATCATAGCGCAGCTTAGTTATATCAAAATCATTGCCATAACCTTCGGAAAATCCGCAGCCGAAAGCATTGATCATGGTTTTGATCTCCGCATTGGCCAGCACCTTGTCAATGGTGGCCTTTTCCACATTCAGAATCTTTCCCCGGATGGGAAGGATCGCCTGGAAGCTTCTGTCCCTGGCTGTCTTGGCGCTGCCGCCTGCAGAGTCTCCCTCTACGATAAAGATTTCGCATATAGAAGGATCTCTTTTCTCACAGTTTGCCAGTTTCCCGTTGGAATCAAAAGAATACTTCTGTTTTGTAAGGAGATTTGTCTTCGCCTTCTCCTCGGTTTTCCGGATCTTGGCAGATTTTTCTGCACAGGCCAGAATACTCTTGAGTACTTCCAGGTTCCGGTCAAAGTACAGTACAATCTCTTCTCCGGTAACTTTTCCCGTAGCCTTAGACGCATCCTGGTTGTCCAGCTTTGTCTTTGTCTGGCCCTCAAATCTTGGAGCCGGATGCTTAATAGAGACCACAGCAGTCATTCCATTGCGGATATCTGCCCCTGTAAAATTGGCATCCTTTTCTTTCAGGATCCCCAGTTCTCTGGCATAATTGTTCATCACTGTAGTAAAGGTAGTCTTAAATCCTGTAAGGTGGGTGCCCCCTTCCGCATTATAAATATTGTTGCAGAATCCCAGAACATTTTCCCGGAATTCATTGACATACTGGAAAGCAGCTTCCACCGTAATCCCATCGCACTCCCCTTTAAAATACACCGGCTCGTGGATCGGCTGGCTCTTCTTGTTCAGGTCCCGGATAAATCCTACGATCCCCTCCGGCTCATGATAGATGATCTCTTCCGGTTCTTCTCCCCGTTTATCCTGAAATACAATGGTAAGCTCCGGATTCAGATAGGCAGTCTCATGGAGTCTGCTTTTCACCTCTGCCGCCGCAAATCTGGTCTTCTCAAATATCTCCGGATCCGGGAGAAAATTCACCAGGGTTCCGGTAGCTTTTGTCTTTCCGATCTTTGGAAGAAGTCCCTCCTCCAGTTCGATCACCGGTATTCCTCTTTCATAGCGGTCATGATGGATATAGCCGTCCCGGCTGATCTTTACATCCAGATAAGTGGACAGGGCGTTTACCACAGAAGACCCCACGCCGTGAAGACCGCCGCTGGTCTTGTATACAGAACTGTCAAATTTTCCTCCTGCATGGAGGGTAGTAAACACCAGTCTCTCCGCCGACATTCCTTTCTCATGCATACCTACGGGAATGCCCCGGCCATTATCCTCCACAGTAGCTGATCCATCCGCTTCCAGGGTCACCCGGATATTGGTGCAGAAACCTGCCAGATGTTCATCTACCGCATTATCTACAATCTCATATATTAAATGGTTCAGACCCTTACGGGAAACACTTCCGATATACATTCCCGGTCGCTTTCGCACGGCTTCCAGGCCTTCCAGCACCGTAATGCTGCTGGCATCATAAGTATTTTTCTTAGCCATTTTATGTTTCCTTCCTTCCTATAATTAATCCCTTCCGATCCCTGCCGCCTGCAGCTTCTTTGCCAGGGCAGCCCCCAGTCTGCCGCAGGCCACTCCCAATACAGCCCCTGCCAGTACATCTGTCGGAAAATGCACATAAAAATACATCCGCGAGATTCCCATCAGTACTGCCAGAAGAACTGCACAGATTCCTATTTTTTTCTGTCCCATAAAAAGTAACGCCCCTGCAGTTGCAAAGGAAGCCATAGTATGTCCCGAAGGAAAAGAATAATCCTCAGGGACTCTTACCAGCATTTCTACAGATTCATTGATCCAGCAGGGTCTTGATCTTGACACTAAAGGCTTAAGGAGTAAATTTGCCGCCACAAAATCAAGGACCAGCGCTGCCAGTACAGCGTTTCCTGCGGGTCTGTACTTCTTCATGCAAAGCAGCAAAATCCCCAGAAGGATCCAGAGCCAGCCCGCCTCTCCTAAAAATGTGACAAAAGACATCAAACTTGTCAGGACCGGAGAATGTACACTCTGTAAGAAATCTAAAATTTCAAATTCCCATACCATAAAGTACGCTGCCTCCAAACTGTCTGCCCGGGCAGACATCAACAATTTCATTATGTCTTTCTCAACAAGTCTTATGTATCATATCTCATTTTTGTGAGATTTTCAAACTCTTTCTATTATTCTTTAATATTATCGAACATATGTTTGTTTTTGTCAATAAAAAATTTTTAATTTTTTTCAAAAAAGGTGTTGACTTTTTATGGGGAATCGTGTATTATAATCAAGCACGGTTCGTTGGTCAAGCGGTTAAGACGCCGCCCTCTCACGGCGGAAACACGGGTTCGATTCCCGTACGAACTGCTTTTATGGGAAATACTTCGATGAGTATTTCCCTTTTTTCTTTTTATACAGGACTATTTACCTATTTTTATTCAGGAGGTTATCATGGAAAAATTTATTGATCTTCATGTTCATTCCACGGCTTCAGACGGAACTCTGACGCCTTCCCAGCTTGTCTCTCTGGCCGAAGAAAAAAAACTGAAAACTTTCGCTCTGACGGATCATGATACTATCGCAGGCTTAGAGGAAGCTCTGCTGGCTGCCAAAACTTCTTCTGTGGAAGTAATCCCCGGCATTGAACTTTCCACTACCTGGCTGGGACGGGATGTACATATTGTGGGACTGGATATTGACTACAGCAACTATTATTTCCAGGAAGCCCTCTCCCGTTTTCAGGATTCCAGAGAGGTACGAAACGAGAAGATCATGTCCCTGCTCCAAAAAGAAGGGATTTCCATTACCAGAGATTCCATGGCTGAAGCCTTTCCGGAAAGTGTATGGACCCGGGCACATTTTGCCAGATATCTTCTGGAACATAAATATGTAGGTTCTATAAACGAGGCTTTTGACCGATATCTGGGAGACCATGCCAAATGCTATGTCCCCAGGGAAAAAGTCACACCCTTCCAGGCTATTTCTCTGATCCATGAAGGAGGGGGGATTGCGGTTTTCGCCCATCCTATCCTCTGTCGGCTGGACAAAGACCGGCTGGAAAGCCTGGCCGCCCAGATGAAGCAGGCCGGTCTGGACGGAATCGAAGCCTATTACTCCACCTATCGTCCCGCTGACGAGCAGACCGTGATACAGATTGCAAAAAGACAGGGCCTGGCTCTTTCGGGAGGCAGCGATTTCCACGGAAGCAATAAACCCCAGATCCAGCTTGGAACCGGAAAGGGAAATTTAAAGATCCCGTATCAGATCTGGGAAAATCTCAGACAACACAGACACAGCAGCAGATAATATCAGAAGAAAAAGGACTTTCTCCTCCCAGAAAGAGCCGGCAGGCTCATACTCCTGGCGAAAAGAAAGTCCTTTCTTATTTTATGCTTTCTTATACTTCTTCCGGTGCCTCAGCCGGTATGAAGATCCGGTCATGTCCCGGATTTGTCTTTGTTTCAGCTTTCCTGTGCGCTTCTTCACAAAAATATTCCTGAGAATTCACCAGCTGTTTTCCTCTCTTGTCAATCTTTTCGTAGGTGCCGTCCGGCTGTAAGATATGTGCTTTCACATTATCTGCAAGCTGAATCTGGAGAATATGTTTCACTTCTTCTTTCAGCTTTGGATCCTCTACCGGAAATACGATTTCTACACGTTTGTCCAAATTTCTGGGCATCCAGTCGGCACTTCCCATAAAGAGCTGCTCTTTTCCGTCACTGTAGAAGTAGAAAATCCTGCTGTGTTCCAGGAAATTTCCCACAATAGAACGGACTGTAATGTTCTCGCTGATTCCCGGTATTCCTACCTTCAGACAACAGATTCCCCGGACGATAAGATCGATTTTTACCCCTGCAGCACTTGCTGCATACAGGGCAGCGATCACATCCTTATCACAGAGGGAGTTCATCTTAGCTACGATCCTGGCCTCTTTTCCTTCCTCTGCTCTTTTCTGTTCCATCTCGATCAGATGGAGGAATCTGTCCCTCATCCAGATAGGCGCTACCACCAGCTTATTCCAGCTCTTTGGTTCGGAATATCCGGAAAGCATGTTAAATACTGCTGTGGCATCCGCACCGATCTTTGCAGCACAGGTCAGAATACCGCAGTCTGTATATTGTTTTGCCGTGGAATCATTGTAGTTACCAGTTCCCAGATGTACATATCTGCGGATACCCTCTTCTTCTTTACGCACTACCAGAGTGATCTTGCTGTGTGTCTTTAATCCCAAAAGCCCGTAGATAACATGGCAGCCGGCTTTCTCCAGCTTCTTGGCCCAGACAATATTATTTTCCTCATCAAATCTGGCCTTCAGCTCTACAAGGACCGTAACCTGCTTTCCGTTTTCTGCTGCCTGAGCCAGGGCTGCGATAATCGGAGAATTTCCACTGACGCGGTAAAGGGTCTGTTTAATAGCCAATACCTCCGGATCCCTGGAAGCCTGGCGCACAAAGTCCACTACGGGGTCAAAACTCATATATGGGTGATGGAGAAGAATATCCTGTCTGCGGATCTGGGTAAAGATATCCTCGTCTGTCATCATCTCTTTTACCGGTGCCGGGGTATAAGGAGGTACCTTCAGGTCGTCAAAGCCTTCCAGCTTATACATCTTCATCAGGAAGGTCAGATCCAGAGGTCCATTGATATAGTGGATATCCTCCTCTTTCATATCAAATTCCATTTTTAAGATCTTCAGCAGTCTGGGATCCATCTTTTCTTCTACATCCAGGCGGATCACTTCACCCCACTGTCTTTTCTTTAACTGCTTTTCAATCTCTGTAAGCAGATCTGCAGCTTCATCCTCATCAATCGTCAGATCCGCATTCCGGATGATCCTGTAGGGGCATGCACAGACTACTGTATTGCTCAAAAACAGTTTTCCGATATTTCTTTCAATGATCTCTTCCAGGAGCACTACTGTGGTCTTATCCTTTTTATCTCCCGGAATCTCAATAATCCTGGGAAGCACGGAGGGAACCTGAACCGTGGCAAATTCCAGTTCTTCTTTATCCTTTTTCCCTTTTTTTGCAATAAGAGCTCCAATATTTAAAGTTTTATTTCTGACCAAAGGAAAAGGTCTGGCACTGTCCATGGCCATGGGTGTCAGAACCGGGTAAACAGCCTCTTCAAAATACTGATCCACGAAGGCCTGTTGGTCCTCTGTAAGGTCCTCATGCTTTTCTACAACCTTCACCCCTGCTTTTTTCAGTGCAGGAAGAAGAGAACGGTTATAGGTACTGTACTGAGCCTGGATAAACCTCTTCACCTCAGGAGCCAGAGCCTTCAACTGTTCTTTCGGTGTCATGCCGGCGATATCCGGTTTTGTATACTTTGCATGAACCATGTCCTTTAAAGACGCAACCCGGACCATGAAAAATTCATCCAGATTAGAAGCCGTAATACTTAAAAATTTTAATCTTTCAAATAATGGTATGCTTTTATCTCTGGCCTCGGAAAGAACCCTCTCATTAAATCCCAGCCAGCTGATCTCTCTGTTCCAATAATATTCTGGTTTTGTATATGCTTTATAATCCATTGTTCCAGCCTCCTATTTTTGTTTCTTTCTCTTCAATACCGGACGGATACTGAAAATCTCTTCAAAGAAATCCGCAGCTTCTGTAAGCAGCGCCTTTTCCAAAGTCAGATCTTCCTTGGAGTTCACCCGCATGATCAGTTCCTGATCCTTAACGGCAGCACTGATCTCTTCAATTTTTTGTTTATGGCTTCTGTCCAGCACATTTGCCACACGCATAATCGCTGTCAGCTTAGCTACCTGCATATAATCCTTCCGGTCGATCATTGCTTTGGAATCTGCCTCATTATAGTACTCAAAAGGCATTTTGATAAATTTCACCACATTAGCGATCAACTCCCTTTCTGCATGGGAAAGGCCGATAATCTCCGTGGACATGATAATCTCATAAGCGCACTGAGAAGAATTGCTGGAACTGATAAAGTTTCCGCAGTCGTGCAGAATTGCGGCAATCTGAAGAAGCAGGCGTTCTCTTGGACCCATACCATGTACTTTCTTCATTCCATCAAAAATTGCCAGCGCATTTTTCAGCACACACTGGGTATGGCTTTTTCCGCTCATATATCTCTTTCCAATATTTTTGGCAGAAACTATAATATCATTTTCAAAGTTATGCTTGCTCTTTATAAACTTATGCTTCTCTGCATAATCATAAGAAATACCGTCGTTCAGCTGGGTACCCGGCAGCCACATAGTCTGAGCCCCCAGTTCTTCCACAAATACCCGGTATATAATCATAGCCGAAATCAGGATCTCTGCGTATTCCAGAGAAACATCAAGAGAAACAGAAATCTCTTCCGGCGAATGGCTTACCACCCACTGATACTCTTCCATAAAAGCATCATAACTTACTGTACGGTTTTCCTTCATACTCTGTTTATCCTCGAAGAGCTTATCCATAAAAGAGTCGCCCATAAGGATAATATTGTCTATTTTTCTGTCTTTCAGATGCAGTTTTTTAAACCCGAGGATCTGATTATGTACCAGTTCCTCCACCATTTTCTCATAATGGGTAGTTTCTTTTTCTACTGGATACAAAATTTCTCTTACACGCAGGCTTCCCAGCATAAAGCGCTGCGTTGTCAGCAGAGCATCTTTATCAAAAAGAGAGATCTGCATATTTCCTCCGCCTACTTCAATAATGGCGGTTCCCTTCTGGATCATTTTTGTAAAAGATTCTTCTTTTGCCGCCACAGATTTGTAGCCGAAAAATCTCTGTTCGGAGTTGCTGAGTATCTCTACCCGGATCCCGGTCTTCTGATAAACCTGCTCCAGAACGATCCAGACATTTTCTGCTTCCTGCAGCGTACTGGTAGCACAGGCTCTGTAGTTCTCTACCTGGTATCCCTCCATGATGTGTGCAAAATCTTTAAGGATATGGCAAAGCTGGCTGGCTGTATCAAAAGCAATCTTTCCTTTTCCATAAGTGTCCCTTCCGATTTCAAGTCTCTGACGTATTTCCTCTACCTGCCGGATTCCTATTCTGGGCGACATTTCATAGATGTCCATGCATACATTATAGGAACCTACGTCGATAGCGGCGAATGTTGTAATTCCCATTTCTCCTTTTTTCTCCTCCTGTCTGTTCTTTCTTCCTGCTTCAGGCAGGGGAACAGCTCCCCTCCCCGGATATTTCAGGTTTTCCAAGAAATTCTTTCAGCTTCTCGTATTCTTTTTCTGCTGTATGGTACCCTTCCTGATAAAGGGCTTCTAATTTTTCTCGATCCTTTTCAATTCTGCCAATTTCCACCGGTTTCTCAGGACAGATAACAAATACTCTGCCTGCTTTCTCCTCCCGGATCAGATAGTCCAGAGTTTCATTATAGCGGATATGCCGGTCTTTCATTCGTTCCACAAGTCTTGGAAATTCTTTCTGATAACGAAGCCGGATAAGGGGCATAACTTTATTCGGCCCTTTTCTGTAGCTCCGGTCTCTTGTGAGAACGACTACTGTTTTCTCGTTTCCCAGCTCCTGAGATTTTTTTACCGGTATGGAATCTCCGATCCCTCCGTCCAGATAAGGCTGTTTTCTGATCCAGACCGTTCTGGACAAAAGGGGCAGGGAACTGGAAGCCCGGACATAATGGATTCCTTTATGCATATCATCGATTTTTTTATACTCTGCTTTCCCTGTCCGGCAATTGATGACTACCGCATAGAATTCCGTAGGATTCCTATCATAAGCTTCATAATCATAGGGATTCAGTTCCTCAGGAATCTTCCTGTAGCACATATCCACCCCAAACATATCTCCTGTTTTCAGCAGGCTTTTAAAGCTGCAGTAATCATCATCATCTAAATAATCTGTGTTTGTCTCAAATCCTCTTCTTCTCTGCTTGGACAGGTAACTACAGGCATGACAGGCACCTGCAGACACACCGATACAGGTGTGAAAAGAAATATCTTTATCCAGGAAAAAGTCCAGTACTCCTGCGGTAAAAGCTCCCCGCATACCGCCTCCCTCCAGGACAAGACCTGTTTTACTGTTCCAACTCATAAAGTCCCTTCTTTCTGTTTATCATTTTTATTGTAACACGAAAACATGTAGTTAAAAAGTTAAATCCATTTAAAAAAGCTCAACCAATAAAAAATTAAATTCAAATTATAAATCTTATTCTATTTTTCTTATCTTTTCTAAAAAGGAGCCCCGATCATTACCATACCGGAACTCCTTCTTACTCTGTATCACTAACTAATTTTAGCTTTCTGTTTTTGTTTGTATATTTCTTTCAAATCCTCCACAGCCATGGCAACATCCATCGTATGAAATCCCAGATAGCAGCTTCTCATCAGTGGCCCATCTGCCTGAGCATAAATCTGTTTACTGTTTTCATCGGTATAAAAATGCCAATACCGATATACATATCCCATCCAGTATACCTCTTCCCGGCCATAATTTTCACCTGTGCATTTTTCTAAGATCACTTCATCCATCAGATTCTCCAGGATATATTCTTCCCCGGCCCACTGCAATCGGTCATAAGGATAATCCATAAATGCCGCTGTCTGACTGTTCATATATTTTTCTGCAAAGTCCGGATATTTTATATCATTTTTCAGGGCCAGTTCAAATAACCGCCCCTGAATATCGCACAGCTGCAGTTCAAATGTTGAAAGTTCTTTTTTCATGACTCGCTTTCCTCTTCCTGAAGTTTTTCTCTCTTTCAGTGTACTTCTATTTCCGCAGACTTTATTCAACCCCAGGGCTGTATATCTCGCCTTATACTTTAATACTCACTCCTAGATTAAATAATACCTAAAAAAATATGGATTTACAAGTAAAAATCAGCGGAATAATCTCATCCAGGAGTAGGTACAGGGGTTAGGAGGGAATATATCTATGGGAAAATCAACAAAAAGAGCTGAGAAATAAAGAAACCGATAGTGTTTGCAGAATACGAAAAAAAGCAAATACATAATTTTCGCATTATGCAATACAAAATAAAAAGAAGCCTGTAAAAACAAGCTTCTTACTACTGCCGGCAGCGGGACTTGAACCCGCACGTGGTTGCCCACAACAGATTTTGAGTCTGCCTCGTCTGCCATTCCGACACGCCGGCATCTTTTGCTGAACCGATAGTTAGAATATCACAAATCCGGGAGAATTGCAAGTGTTTTCTGCAATTCTCCTATAATCCCTAACAGTTCAGCTATAGAACTGTCCTCTTCTCTGTTCTTACTTATTACAGTCCAGTTCCTTATAGATATCAAAGCAGTCAAAGGTGGCAAAGTAATCCTTTGGGGTCTCCGCTCTTCTGATAAGCTGAGCAGTTCCGTCCTCTTTCAGCAGGATTTCTGCGGATTTTAATTTGCCATTGTAGTTATATCCCATAGCAAAGCCGTGAGCCCCTGTATCATGGATCACCAGCAGATCTCCCATGTCGATCTTAGGCAGCATTCTGTCCACTGCGAATTTATCATTGTTTTCACAGAGAGAACCGGTAATATCATATTTATGGTCGCAGGGCTGGTCTTCCTTGCCCATAACTGTGATATGATGGTAAGCTCCGTACATAGCCGGACGCATAAGGTTTACCGCACAGGCGTCTACTCCGATATATTCTTTATAGATATGTTTTTCATGGATTGCTTTTGTTACCAGGCAGCCGTAAGGTCCCATCATAAAACGGCCCAGTTCTGTGTAGATAGCCACGTCACCCATACCTGCAGGAACCAGAACTTCCTCGTAAACTTTCCGGACGCCTTCGCCAATAGCCCGGATGTCATTTGGCTCCTGGTCAGGACGGTAAGGAATTCCCACACCGCCGGAAAGATTGATAAAGCATACCTTAGCTCCTGTCTCTTTCTGAAGCTTTACTGCCAGTTCAAAAAGCTGTTTTGCCAGCATAGGATAATACTCGTTGGTCACAGTATTGCTGGCCAGGAAAGCATGGATACCAAACTCCTCTGCTCCCTTTGCTTTCAGGATACGGAAAGCCTCAAAAAGCTGCTCCTCGGTCATTCCGTACTTGGCATCTCCCGGATTGTCCATGATGCCATTGCTGATCTCAAAGATTCCACCTGGATTAAAACGGCAGCTGATTCTCTTTGGAATAGTTCCGATGGCTTCTTCCAGGAAAGGAATGTGAGTAATATCGTCCAGATTGATCGTCGCTCCCATCTCATAGGCGTACCGGAATTCTTCTGCCGGGGTATCGTTGGAAGAAAACATAATGTCTTCTCCTGTGCAGCCTATGGCCTTAGACAGCATCAATTCTGTATAAGAGGAGCAGTCACATCCGAATCCATACTCCCGAAGAATCTGAATCAGGAAAGGATTGGGCGTTGCTTTTACAGCAAAGTATTCTTTAAAACCTTTATTCCAGGAAAAAGCCTCCTTCATAGCCCTGGCATTTTCTCTTATGCCTTTTTCATCGTAAAGGTGAAAAGGCGTAGGAAACTCTTTCACAATTTCATCTAACTGTTCTTTTGTCACAAATGGCTTCTTCTCCATGTTTGTTCTCCTTTTTCTATTTAATCTGTATCTCAGCAAAAGGCTTCTCCGCCTGATAAAATCCAGAATTCATTATACGGAAATATCCTTTGATTTTCAAGTCATTCCTGCAATTCTTTATTAACTTTTTAACGCATTGACGCAATCCAGTCTCGAACTTCCAGCAAAGAGTCCATTTTTCCGTCTAAAATATCTTCTACACAGGAGGAATCCTTTAAAAGATCCGGCACCATTACCGTGATCATGCCTGCCTGGTGGGCAGAGCGGAGTCCATTGTAAGAATCCTCCAGGGCCAGAACTTTAGATGGAGGCAGCTTCAGGCCCCGGCAGGCTTTTAAATATATCTCCGGGTCCGGCTTTGCCCTGGAAACCATATTTCCTGTGATCACTGTCTGAAAATATTCCCTGATTCCCTCTTTCTCCAGATTGCCGACTGCGTGTTCCTGGCTGGAAGACGTGGCCACTGCCATAGGGATCTGCTCTTTCCTAAGAAAATCCAGCAGCTCATGGAGGCCCTTTTTTGTAGGAAGTCCATTGGCCCGTACATATTCCTGAAAGACACTTCTGTACAATTCCTGAAATCTCTCAAAGGGAAAATTTCTCCCATATTTATTCTTAAAGTATTCCTCTCTGGTCTTTCTGTTAAGGCCTAACGTATGATAGATATGATCTCCCAAAGGCCCATAGCCCATCTTCTCTCCTGCAATATTCCAGGAATACTGCACAATTCTTTCTGAATCAAACATCAGCCCGTCCATATCAAAAACAACGCCCAGTATCTCTCTTCTGTTCATATTTACTCTCCATTTCATTTCCTGCAGCCTCATTTCTTCCCGTACTGCTCCCCGGAAAATCGAAAAAGCCGCTGTACCGGAGCTTCAACTCCCGAGCTGTACAGCGGCTCTCCCCTCTGATTCCTGCTGGCAGCAAGCCGGGCGGACATGAGAGCATGTCCATTCGGCAACTGTCGCAAAGGTCAAAGACCCTAATACCTGTATCTTGGTCTTCGATTAAACTACTTCCAGAACATGAAGCATATTGGTGACTCTTCCTTCTGCCTTGGTATTATTCGTTGCAGGGTCACCTGCAGTAATAACTACCGTCTGCCCCTTTCTCACCAAACGTTTTCTTTTAATCGTTTCCATAGCGTTTACAATAATATTCTCTGTAGTATCTTTAATATAACCTTTCAGCGGAATAACTCCCCAGTATAACTGCATCTTATGCTGCACCATCTCATTAGGAGTTACTGCATAGATTGGCATGGAAGGACGGAAATTAGAAATCAGCCTGGCCGTCTTGCCGGACATGGTAGGAGTCACGATACATGCGGCGCCGATATTTCTGGCAGTACGCACAGAGGCAATACCAATAGCGGAAGAAATTTTGCTCTGCTCATACATGGTCCTGTGGTGAATATATTTTTCATAGTCCACATACTGCTCTGTATTCTCAGCAATCTCATTCATCATCTTCAGAGCTTCAATCGGATATTTGCCTGCCGCAGTCTCTCCGGAAAGCATAACTGCATCTGTACCGTCATAAATAGCATTTGCCACATCTGCTACTTCTGCTCTTGTAGGACGTGGGTTGCGGATCATAGAATCCAGCATCTGTGTAGCCGTGATAACCGGCACATAACGCTCATTACATTTTTTTATGATCATCTTCTGGATGTGAGGTACTTCCTGAGCCGGGATCTCTACGCCCAGATCTCCCCTGGCCACCATGATACCATCGGAAGCTTCGATGATTTCATCAATATTCTCCACACCTTCCGCATTCTCAATTTTGGCAATGATAGAAATATGTTCTGCATGGTTTTCCTTAAGAATTTTACGGATTTCTTTAACGCCTTTGGCGCTCCGGATAAAAGAGGCGGCGATAAAGTCAATGTCCTGCTGGATACCGAACAAAATATCGTCAATATCCTTTTCCGTAACAGCAGGAAGTTTTACCTTTACATTAGGCACATTTACACCTTTCCGCTCTCCAAGCTCTCCGCCGTTTTCCACGTGACAGACAATATTGCCGCTCTTGATCTGTTTTACCTTCAGTTCAATCAGACCGTCGTCAATAAGAATTCTGTCTCCCGCTTTTACGTCCTTAGCCAGGCCTGGATAAGTTACACAGCAGCCGGCTGCATTTCCGGTCATTTCTTCTGTATAGAGAATGAATTCGCTGCCTTCCTTAAGGGTTACCTTCTTTCCGCCTTCCAAAAGCCCTGTGCGGATTTCCGGTCCTTTGGTATCCAGGAGGATTGCCACCGGACGGTCCAGCTCTTCTCTTACATTTTTCAGGAGATTCATACGCTCTCTCTGCTCTTCGTGGTCTCCATGGGAAAAATTAAACCTTGCCACATTCATTCCGTTTTTCACCAAAGATTTCATAACCGTTTTCTTATCCGTATTCGGTCCCATGGTGCAGATAATCTTAGTACTTCTCATCTCTTTTCTTCCTCCTATTTTTTAATGTAAATGTCACTGTGTATTCTGTCACTTTATATGTTGGTGGGTAAACAGGTGATCCTGACAATATTCATAGTTCCCGTTACATTTTGAGCAAAAACGGAATTCCAGATCATCTCCGTCATTTTCTGTTCTTCCGCAAACTGCGCATTTATGTTTGGTGATTCCAGGCGCCATCTTAGGATGGACCGCTTTCTGAAACTGCTGTCTCCGGCGTACCTCTTTTGGCGAAATCCTGCTGAAATTCCTGGTAGACAGGAAAAAGATAATAAAGTTCAGCAATGAAGCAATGATCACTGTCCGGATGGCCCAGCTTCCTCTCACCAGATCATAGAGAATATAAGCTGCATCCAGCCATGCCAGCCATTTGATCTTAATCGGTATGATCATCATAAACAGCACCTGCATATCAGGATAGCTGAGAGCAAACGCCAGGAAAATAGACAGATTGATATAATATGTGGAAAAAGCAGGCGCATACATTACGCTGGAAGGCCCCATAATGAAATATAGAATAAAGGCGCCAATCACGGTAAAGATCATTCCACTGAGAATATACACATTATAGCGAAAGGCCCCCCAGGTTCTTTCCAGAGAACTCCCCAGGGAGTAATAAAACAGCAGCATAATCACTACGAACAGGATATTGGAACTTGATGGCGGTATCAATATCCAGGATACCAGCCGCCAGATCTGAAAATGCAGAATATGATAGGGGCTGAGGTAGAGATACCCCATCAGATTTACCCCTGTCAAGGCCTGCATATACACAAGAATATAGCCGATGATGTAACAGCCGATGATATATTTGGTAAGATTGTGGATCGCAAATCTTCCAAATTTCCGTTCCATTTTATTTAAGAAATTCATTTTGTCTCCTCAATTTTCTAAAGTTCTGCTTTCAGAATAAATCCTTTTTGGAGAAGATAAACGCAATAATCAGGCTTAGAAGCAGAGCCAGGACAATAACAATGGCAAACCCTGCAGGATTTCCTGCAAAAGGCATGCCGTCAGCATCCAGATTCATACCATAAGCACTGAATATCATGGTTGGTATGGACAGCACAATGGTAACCGTAGCCAGAAATTTCATAACAATATTCAGGTTATTGGAAACAATAGAGGCAAAAGCATCGGTCATGCTGCTCAGGATCCCGCTGTACACATTCGCCATTTCAATAGCCTGCTTATTCTCAATAATAACATCTTCCAAAAGGTCCGTGTCATCGGGATACTGCTTGATCCTCTCTACCCGGAGAAGACGTTCCAGAACCATTTCATTTGATTTCAGAGAAGTAGTAAAATATACCAGAGATTTCTCAAGCTCCAAAAGTTCTATAAGCTCTTCATTTCTGGTAGCCGCCTGAAGCTTTTCCTCTACTTCTTCGCTTTTCTTGTCAATGATCCGCAGATAGTGCAGAAACATACTGGCATTTTTATACAGGATCTGCAGAATAAACCGGGTCTTCATATACGTATAAAAATTCCGCACTCTCCCATCCATAAACCTACCTAATACAGAAGTATCTTCCAGGCAGACAGTAATGATCACTTCGTCCGTTACAATAATGGACAAAGGAATCGTGCCATACCAGTCCTTCTCTCCCCGCTCTTCCAGAATAGGCGTATCCACGATGATCAAGGTATAATCATCCTCCACCTCGATACGGGAACGTTCTTCCTCATCCAAAGGTGCTCTCAAATCATCCACCTCAATATGAAACTGGTTGGAAACCTCGAAAATTTCTGTTGCGGTAGGATCTGTCAGAGCCAGCCAGCATCCCTCGCTGGCTTCCTCCACCTGATGGATCTTCCCATCCATTGTCTTAAAAATTCTAATCATGGTATCTCCCTTCAACTCCTGCCATGACCAGACAGAGCAAAAGGGCGGTGCCTGAGTCGTCAGCAGGAAACATATTCTGTTTTTTGTCTTATCTTATATTTCTCTCCAGGACGACAAGGCCCGCTTTCCATAATTTTGCACTTCCTTTTTTATAGTTTTATAAATATTTCTTTGGTTATTCTCCACATTCGCATTTTGAAAAAATAATGCTGTTGGGGGTTTCTACTTTCATCGGTTTTCCCTTCATGATCAGCAGTTTTTTCTCATAGTCAATAGCAAAAGTGGTAATCGAATTGGATTCATGGTTTACCACTGCCAGATGTTTTCCATCCGGAAATACATCCAGATCCTTGGGGTAATTTCCGCTGATCGGAAGGATAAATTGTGTCTCCAGAAGACCGGTTTCTTCATCTCTCTTATACATGGCTACCGTATCCTCTCCTGCTGTTGAGCAGAAAAGATACTTTCCATCCGGAGAAAAACACAGCCCGGATGTAGCATCATGAATCTGATCATCCTTGGAAGCCAGGGTGGAGACCGTCTGTATTTTTTCAAATACCGGAGATTTTCCGGTTCCGTCGTATTTATAGACTTCAATGGTATTGTTCAACTCAAAATTCAGATAAGCAAATCTTCCATCCGGGCTGAATTTGATCAGTTTCGGACCGGATTCTCTTTTGCATCTCAAAATATCTACCAGTTCCAGGCGCTTTGTCCTGCTGTTAATTCTGTATATCTTCATCTGATCAATGCCATTGTCCACTGCACAGAGATATTTATTATCCGGTGTAGGACGGACGCAGCTTACATGGGGGCGGAAATTTCTCTCTCCCACGCTGCCCAGGCCTTTATGGAACACGCCGTCTACAACGCTTCCAAGACGGCCGTCTTTATGGGTATGCACTACGGTAACTTTTCCGTCATGGTATCCTGCCACAAATAGATATTTGCCTTCTTCGTCCGTAGACAGATGGCAGCCCCTCATTCCGTCAATATCCACTTTGTTGATAAAAGTCAGATCTCCATCCGGCTCAATGGCAAATACTGCCACTCCTTCATCCGCTATGGAATAAAGATATTTTCCATTTAATGAACGTGCCAGATGAGAAGAATTATTTACCGGAACGACTTTTCTCTCCTTTAAAGTCCCTTCCTCCACATTTACATCGTATACATGGATTCCGATACTGCTTCCATGGGTATAAGTTCCGACATACGCAACATATTTCTCTTTCATTTATGCAATACCCTCCTGTATTTATTGTTTTTACCACATGACAAATCTGTATCCCCTGCGGGATACCTAGTGCCATTCTACCACAAAGTTTTTTTTTATACAACTGAAAAACTGACCCAATCTTACCTTTTACCGGTTCTTTCTGAAGAATTTACATTTCCGGTATATTGACAGGAATTCCCCCTCCTGTATAATAGATGTAATGTCGAAATTTCATTATATAAAGGAGATTTGAAATGAATCATACATTAGTCGATTTGATTGATATATCCAAAAGTTTTGGGGATCAGATCGTCCTGGATAAGTTGAATCTTTCCATCCGGGAAAATGAATTTCTTACCCTTCTTGGACCAAGCGGCTGCGGCAAAACCACTACCCTGCGTATCCTGGGGGGATTTGAAAGCCCTGATTCCGGGAAAGTAATTTTCGATGGAGCTGATATTACCAGTCTGCCTCCCAACAAAAGAAACCTGAACACTGTGTTCCAGAAATATGCGCTTTTTTCCCATATGAATATAGAGGAAAATATTGCTTTTGGCCTGAAGATCTCCGGAAAAAGCGCTTCCTATATTAAAGATAAGATCAAATATGCCCTGAAACTGGTAAATCTGGAGGGTTTTGAAAACCGCCTTCCGGATTCTTTAAGCGGCGGCCAGCAGCAGCGGGTAGCTATTGCCCGGGCCATTGTCAATGAGCCCCGGCTTCTGCTTCTGGATGAACCTCTTGGGGCTCTGGACCTGAAACTCCGTCAGGACATGCAGTATGAACTGATCCGTCTGAAAAACGAACTGGGCATCACCTTCATCTATGTAACCCATGATCAGGAAGAGGCCCTTACCATGTCTGATACGATCGTGGTCATGAACCAGGGCTATATCCAGCAGATGGGTTCTCCGGAGGATATTTACAACGAGCCTCAGAATGCTTTCGTAGCTGATTTTATCGGAGAGAGCAACATTATTTCCGGCGTCATGCTGGAAGACAGGCTGGTGGAAATCCTCGGTGCCAAATTCCCCTGTGTGGATACGGGCTTTGGAAAGAACAAGCCTGTAGACGTTGTGATCCGTCCGGAAGACGTAGACCTTCTTTCTCCTGAAGAAGGCACCATACAGGGTGTGGTCTCCCATCTGATTTTTAAAGGGGTCCACTATGAGATGGAAGTCCAGGCAGGCGGATTCGAATGGCTGGTCCACAGCACGGACATGTTTCCTGTTGGCCAGCGGGTAGGCATCCATGTGGATCCCTTTGATATCCAGATCATGAACAAACCGGAATCTGAGGATGAGGAGGCACTGGGTATCAATGAATAAGCGAAAACTTCTCACAGGCCCCTATCTGGTATGGGCAGTGGCCTTTATCCTGATCCCCCTGGCAGTGGTCCTCTATTATGGGCTGACCAACAGTGACGGACAGTTTACCTTTGAAAATATCCTGGCAATCGGGACTGTGGAGAATTTTAAGGCTCTCTGCCTTTCCCTTCTTCTGTCCTTTATCAGCACCCTGATCTGTCTTCTGCTGGCTTATCCCCTGGCTATGATGCTTTCTAATATGAAAGTAAGCCAGACCAGCTTCATGGTGCTGCTCTTTATCCTGCCAATGTGGATGAACTTTCTGCTCCGCACTATGGCCTGGCAGACCCTTCTGGAGAAAAACGGGGTGATCAATCAGATTCTCTCTTTCTTCCACCTGCCGTCTATACAGATCATCAATACACCGGGAGCTATCATTCTGGGCATGGTCTATAATTTCCTGCCTTTTATGGTGCTGCCTCTGTACAATGTACTGTCAAAACTTGACCGGGATGTTATCCTGGCAGCCCGGGATCTTGGAGCCACTCCCGTCTATACTTTCCGGAAGATCATCTTCCCATTAAGCCTTCCGGGAGTGATCAGCGGTATTACTATGGTCTTTGTCCCTGCTCTGACAACTTTCGTCATCTCTGATCTCCTGGGAGGAAGCAAGATCCTGCTGATCGGAAATGTCATTGACCGTCAGTTCCAGCAAGGAAGCAACTGGCATGTGGGGAGCGGCCTTTCCCTGGTGCTTATGGTCTTTATCCTGATCAGTATGTTCCTTACCGGGAAATATGATAAAAATGGAGAAGGAGGGATGTTCTGATGAAAACGGCTTTGCGCAGGATTTATTTCGGGCTGATCCTCTTTCTCATGTATGCCCCCATCGTGACTTTAGTGGTTCTGTCCTTCAATGCTTCCAAGTCCAGGACCAAATGGGGAGGCTTTACCCTTTCCTGGTATGTTTCTTTATTCCAGGACGAAGCTATAATGTCCGCTTTATACAACACACTGGTCATCGCCCTGGTATCCGCCCTTCTGGCGACTCTGCTGGGAACAGCTGCCTCTATCGGCATCAGCGCCATGAAACCAAGAACGAAAACTATATGTATGGGGATCACCAATATTCCCATCCTGAATTCCGAGATCGTCACCGGTATCTCTCTCATGCTGCTTTTTATCGCATGCAGAGTTACCCTGGGGTTTACCACTATTTTGCTTTCTCATATCACTTTTTGTATTCCCTATGTGATCTTGAGTGTTATGCCGAAGTTAAAACAAACCGACAAAAGCACCTTTGAGGCCGCCCAGGATCTGGGTGCCAGTCCTGTGTACGCCTTTTTTAAAGTGGTGTTTCCCGATATCTTGCCGGGAGTTGTCTCTGGTTTTCTCATGGCCTTTACCATGTCTCTGGATGACTTTATTATCACCCATTTTACCAAAGGTCCGGGAGTAGATACCCTGTCCACGAAAATCTACGCAGAAGTCCGCAAAGGCATCCGTCCGGAAATGTACGCTTTGTCCACTCTTTTGTTTGTCACGGTGCTGGTCCTTCTGATTCTGATCAATTCCAGTCCCAAAGGCTCTGCGGACACAAAGGTTACTTCTTCAGGGAAAGGCAGGAATTGGGTATTCCGTCTGGCAGTGACCGCAGCTCTTCTCCTTCTCTTCATCGGAGGCGGGATCGGATACAGCCTGAAAAATACCGGAAATGCTTCTGGAGAAAGGCTGATTGTTTATAACTGGGGAGAATATATTGATCCTGAAGTCCTGGATATGTTTGAGGAAGAAACAGGGATTTCCGTGACTTATGAAGAATATGAGACCAACGAGATCATGTTTCCCAAGATCCAGTCTCATGCCATTGCCTATGATGTGGTATGTCCTTCTGACTATATGATACAGCGTATGATCGAAAATGACCTGCTGGCAGAGATTAACTGGGACAATGTTCCCAATATCCAGAACATCGACCAGTCTTATATGGAACAGTCGGAAAGTTTCGACCCGGGAAATAAATACTCCGTTCCCTACTGTGTGGGAACCGTAGGGATCCTCTACAATACCACTATGGTAGACGAGCCCGTAGACAGCTGGGACATCCTCTGGGATGACAAATACAAAGACAACATCCTTATGCAGGATTCTGTCCGTGACGCTTTCATGGTAGCTTTAAAAAGAAATGGAGATTCCTTAAATTCCGTAAATGTAAATGAACTCAATCAGGCAGCAAATGACCTGATTGAGCAGAAGCCTCTGGTCCAGGCCTATGTAGTAGACCAGGTCAGAGACAAAATGATCGGAAATGAAGCAGCTCTTGGCGTGATCTACTCCGGAGAGGCCGGATATACTCAGCGGGAAAATCCGAATCTGGAATATGTAATTCCCAAAGAAGGATCTAACGTATGGATTGATTCCTGGGTCATTCCAAAAAACGCCCAGAACAAAGAAAATGCGGAAAAATTCATTAATTTCATGTGCCGCCCGGATATCGCCCTGATGAATTTTGAGTATATCACCTACTCCACTCCCAATAAGGCGGCCAGAGAACTTATTGAAGACCCGGAGGTCCGCAACAGCAAAATCCTTTTCCCGGATCAGGAAGATCTGAAGAACTGCGAAACCTTCCAGTATCTGGGAGAAGAAGCAGACAATTACTATAACGAACTTTGGAATAAAGTAAAATCAAGGTAGCCTAAATGGAACGTATTTTTGAATTTACAGTCAGACCGGAAGAACTTCCCTGCACTCTGGGAGAATATCTCAGAGCCAGGGGCTTTTCCAGGCAGATCATCATTCATTTAAAAAAGACTCCCATGGGGATCCAGGTAAACGGCCAGTGGGCCTATGTAAGAACGGTTTTAAAGGCCGGAGATCTGGTCACTATCCATTTATCAGAGACCGAATCCTCTGAAAAGATTCCTCCTGTCCCTATGGAGCTGGATATCCTCTATGAGGACCAGGATATTCTGGTGGTAAATAAACCCGCGGACACTCCGGTGCATCCATCTCTCCATAATTATGAAAACACTCTGGCCAACGGAATTGCCTGGTATTTTCAACAAAAAGGAGAACCCTTTGTCTTCCGGTGCATCAACCGCCTGGACAGGGATACTACAGGGCTTCTGATCCTGGGAAAGAATGCTTACAGTGCTTCTGTACTTTCTTCCCGGATGAAAAAAAGAGAGATCCGCCGGACTTATCTGGGCGCTGCCCGGGGCATTCCCCAACCGCCAGAAGGTACGGTAACTGCTCCCATTGCCAGAGAAAAAGATTCTGCTATCCTCCGCTGCGTAGACTTTCAGCGTGGTGAGGAAGCCGTAACTCATTACAAGACTCTCTGTACCGAAAAGGGCAGCTCTCTTATCCGCTTTTCCCTGGAAACCGGCCGCACCCACCAGATACGGGTCCATATGAAATATCTGGGAACGCCCCTTCTGGGAGATTATCTGTATAACCCGGAATATTCCAAAATAAAAAGAGTTGCTCTCCACTCCTATTCTTTGGAGTTTCGCCACCCTGTAACCAATGAAGAGCTTTATTTTCAGTCCCCCCTTCCAAAAGATATGGCAGAGCTGTTTCCTTCCTTTTAAGGAGAGAAGCTCTGCCATATCCTTATTTTCTGACAACCTCTTGAAGTTTTTACTTTTAATTCCGTCTTAAAGCCTCTATGGGATTTAAAGCCGCCGCTTTCCTGGCAGGATAGATTCCGAAGAAAATTCCCACTGCACAAGAAAACAGTGTGGCAAAAAGAACCGTGCTCAGGCTGATCCCCGGAGTGATGGTCATCTCCTGTCCTGCACTCATCAGAAAACATAATCCGTAGCCTCCTGCAATTCCTGCAAGGATGCCAATGATCCCGCCGATCACAGTCAGTATGGCGGATTCTGCCAGGAACTGGAGCATAATAGAGGAAGTCTTGGCTCCCAACGCCTTTCTTATGCCGATCTCTCTGGTCCTTTCGGTCACGGAAACCAGCATGATATTCATAACGCCGATACCGCCTACCAGCAGGGAAATTCCTGCCACAAAAGAAATAAAAGCCGTGATCATTCCCATCATATCATTAAGCAGACTGATCACATCCTGGAAACTCTGGATCTGATAAAAATCTTCGCCAGCGGACTGATGCCTCTGTTCCAGAAGCCGCACCACCCTGTCCGACACCTCCTGGGAGTCCAGGTCCTTATCTGCCTGGACATAAATACTGGTAAAGTTCTCCAGATCATCACCCAGATAATCCAGAGCTGCTGTATAAGGGATAGACAGACTTACCGGCATTCCCTCATAGGTATAAGTCACAAAAGTGCCGTTTTCTCTCTGGGTGCTGACGCCCACGATCCGATAAGATTTTGTCAGATCCGAAGCCTGCACCTCAATATCCATTCCCACTACATCATCGGAACCGAAAAGCCTTTTGGCATCCGTGTCTGAGATCACACAAACATTTCTGGCCTCTGCCACATCAGATTCCCGGAAGTAAGCTCCCCGTTTCATCAGCGTATTATTTATAAGGGCAGCGTCCTGGGTCTCTAATGAAAGGCTTACATCAAAATTTCCTTTTCCTGTTACAGTCTCGCCTGATAACCCCATACTGATGGTAACGCCTTCCACCCCTTCCAGATCCCGGACAGCCTCCAGATCCTCCGGTGTGATATAGGCGCCTTCGTTCATGGCATCTTCACTGCAGTAAATATAAATCTGTCCGCTTCCAACGCCGTCGATTTCTGAGTTCATCTGGTTTCTGGTTCCCTCACCAATGGAGACGATAGCGATCACAGAAGCAATACCAATAATGATTCCCAGCATGGTGAGAAAGGACCGGCCTTTATTTGCCAGAATATTCTGCACTGCCATTTTCACATATTCAGCCATATCTGTATACTCCTGTTCTTTTACTGGGCAGCTTCCACTGCCACAACACTGTCTCCTACCTCATGGCTTCCAATATCACGGATCACCTGATCTCCTGCCTGCAGACCTTTTGTGATCTCCACATAAGAATCTGAAGTCACCCCTGTCTCTATGGCTTTTTCAGTAATCTTACCATCTTCCACCACATAGCAGAAAGAGCCGTCTTTTCCAATATTTACAGCTTCTACAGGAAGAAGGGGCACATCCTTTGCCTGGGCTGCCTGGATACTGGCCTGGGCCTCTACACCGATAAAAATATTGTCATCAGGATTATCAATATGTATCGTAACACCGATAAGAGGTGTTCCCTGTTCATTTGGAATAGCAATCTTACTGATCTTTTCTACAGTTCCCTGGTATTCCGAATCTCCCAGCGTAATGGAAGCTTTCTGTCCTTCCTTCACCTTGTCAAAATCATACTTGGAAATATTGGCCTCTACACAGACCTGCTCAGTACTCTGAAGTGTAAATAATTCCATTCCCTGGGTTACCGTAGCTCCCTGGGTTACCTGAGCGTCAGAGATAACCCCCTTAAACTCTGCCTGAAGACCTTTTCTCCCTTCCTCGATAAGCTCCTGAAGATTTTTTGCCTCCAATTCAGCCAGATTGTTAGAAATCTGCATCCGCTCCTGAGCTGCTGCCGTAAGTCCTGTAGTATCCGCCTCTGCCAAAGCCTCCTGGGAAGCCAGTTCCGACTGAAGCTGGGCCAGCTCCTGGGAAGCGGACTCCAGCTGGAACTGAAGGTCAGAGGTATCCGGAACTGCAGACGTATCCGTGCCAGTACCGGAAACTGCAAAATCTGCCGCATTCACTTCCCGCTTTACCGGTTCCTCCGGGGGGTTATTCAGGGCATATTCATAATCCGCCCGGGCAGAAGCCGGTGCATTTTCTTCATCCATCTGAGTCCTCAGTTCTTCCAGTTTCTTTTGATATTCCGGCAATGTTACCGTATCATATTCTTCCTTGGCCTGCTGGTATTCCTGCTCTGCCTGAGCAACAGCTGCCTCATATGCTTGAGCCGCCTCCTGGGCTGCCTGCTGGGCCGCTGCCTGAGCGTCTGCTGCCGCCTGGGACTGTGCTTCTGTTATCTGCTGCTGAAGACCGGATATCTGGTCCTGTTTCTCTGCGATCTGTGCCTCCAGCTCCGGGATCCTGGCCTGAGCCTCTTCCTGTTTTGCCGCAGCGTCTGCCGCCTGTTGCTGGGCATCTGCAAGCTCCAGCTGACCGGATCTGACATTTAGCTCCGCCCTTTGATTTTCACTTTCCAGTGTCTCCAGGTTAAATCCGATAATCGGCTGTCCTGCTTCCACCGTGTCTCCTGCTTCCACAGGCATGGTCTGGATCTCTCCGTTTACCGGAGAAAAGAAAGTCTTCTTCTGTTCACTCTCTACATTCCCGGAAGCATCTACCTCCTGGGTCACATTTCCTTTTGTCACGGCAACAGTCTCGATGGTTGGAACGCTTTCACCGCCCTGATTCATGCTGCCGATTACTGCGATAAGAATGACCATGATCACAACCACCCCCAGAGTGATCAGCATGATCCCGTTCTTACTCTTCAATATTCCCTTCTTCATGATTCTCCTCCGTCTTCTCATATTCTGTCTCTTCATACTCCGGATTCAGCATATCCGTCTCTATTTTTCCGTCCATGATCCGCACCACCCTTTTTGCCTGGGATGCGATCCCGTCATCATGGGTAATGAGAATAACCGTCCTTCCTCCCGCATGGAGCTTCCTTAAGATTCCCAGGATTTCTTTGCTGGAAGCCGAATCCAGATTTCCTGTAGGCTCATCGGCCAGGATCACCGGCGGCTTTGCGGCAATGGCCCTGGCAATGGCTACACGCTGCTGCTGTCCTCCGGACATCTCTGATGGTTTATGAGTCATCCTGTTTTCCAGCCCCACCATCTTCAGCGACTCTCTGGCAAGCTTTCTTCTGCTTTTCCGGTCCATTCCCCGGTAGATCAGCGGAAGTTCCACATTTTCTTCTGCGGTAAGGTTTGGGATCAGATTAAATCCCTGAAAAATAAAGCCGATCTCCCGGTTTCGGATCTCTGACAGCTGGTTGTCCGTCATAGTAGATACGTCTGTACCATTGAGATAATATTTTCCCGAAGTAGGCACGTCCAGACATCCCAGCATGTTCATAAATGTAGATTTACCGGAGCCGGACTGCCCGATGATCGCCACAAATTCACCCTCGTCAATCTCCAGGTCAATGTGATCCAGGGCCCTCACCTCGTTTTCCCCCGGATTATAGATCTTGCACAAATCCACTACTTTAATAAGATGTTCCATAGGCTTTTCCTTTCTTCATATGCTGATTTTGCCAAAACCTCTCTCAAACCAAAAGAACAGAGCGAAACAGAAATATGATCTCCTGTCTCACCCTGTCCCTTTCTTTTCAAAAGCAAACCTTCTGTTTTTAGATTTCTATTACTGGGCCTTGCCGTCCAGCATTGCCTGACGGTTTTTCAGGGCGCCCCAGAAATAAAGCAGCGGCAGGATCAAACCGATCACGATATTAACAAGGCTCAGTACCGTGATCCCTGAAGTAACTGCAGAATACGCAGCGTTTCCTAACTGCCATACAATTAAGATAACTCCGCAGACAAAGCAGATACCTGCTCTCTGGATTTTATTGCAGTTCGCTATCCCAATGATCCCGATCACCAAATTGAGCAGGGCTCCTGCAGTTGTAATATATACACTTGCCTGATATTCCGCCATGGTAACTCCGGTGGCAGCCAGGCTCTGTTCCATGATCTCTCCTACCTCTCCATTCCCGGTCATACCCAGTACGGCAATATTCACCAGACTTACAAGAAGTGATAAGACTCCTAAGATCACCATCAGAATCCCTACTACCTGCAGCAATGTCTTTCCAGGTGCTTTTTCTTTCATTCCATTCTCCCCTCTCTATCGGTTTTTCTCATTGTATAATTCTATGAAAAAAAAGTCAATTTATTTTACAGAAATTTTTGATAACTGTTGTGAAATACAGGAAA
>ERZ1090861.102-NODE-102-length-56320-cov-7.800231_pt1 | contig 56320 bp, 40 predicted proteins | sample MGYA00478482_ERZ1090861 | MGnify/ENA primary metagenome ERZ1090861 (study PRJEB33644, sample SAMEA5815744) | chicken gut metagenome | biome: Chicken; feature: Gastrointestinal Tract; material: Caecum | place: Ireland | collected 2019-01-01 | study: A study of the... | reverse complement strand
CCCACGATCGGTCACGTGACCGCAGTGCAACCCCGCGCCGCCGTTCGCGACCAGCCCGCCCCCGTACCGGTATTCCCCGGGAGTTTTCCCCGGCTGCCCGATACACGACTCGACCTCTCCTCTCGTTTCGCTCATATGCGCGAGCAGAGGGAATCCGTACTTGTCCGCTGCGCGCTTCACCGCTCTCAGCGTGGCTTCCGAGCAAGTGTACTGCGCGTGTATAGACAGTCCGTAACGCACACGGGCAGGGAAATTTTTATAAAATTCCACGCTTGAATCTATCTTTCTCTCGATCTCCTCGGGCGTGCCGTCGAAGTCGAGTATCCCGTCCGTGACCACCGCCGCCATACCGCTGTCGGCGAGTGCCTTTGCCACCGCGCGGGTATGTCCGTACATCTCGCAGCAGCAGGTCGTTCCTCCCGAATAATACTCGGCGACCGCCAGCTTGGTCAGTTTGTAGCAGTCTTCGTCGGTCAGCTTATCCTCGGCGGGAAAGACCTTTTCGTGCAGCCACTCTTTCAGCGGAAGATCCTCGGCGAACGAGCGCAGGAACGTCATAGGAGAATGCGTATGCCCGTTCTTGAAAGACGGCATCAGCAGATTCCCCTTGCAGTCTATCTCCCGATCCCAGTTGCGGTAATCGAGAGTGGACACCGGCGAAACGTAACTTATCCTGTCGCCTTCCGTGCGCAGTTCTCCGTGAAAGAGTTTCTTCCCGTCCCATATCAGCGCGTTGCAAAACCTGAGTTCCATCTTCACACCTCCGCGCGCCGCACGGTCTCTTCTATGAGCGCGGAGAGTTTGTCGGCGACCCTCGCGCTCTCTTTCTGTACGTCCAGATGCGAGAGCGGTTCGTCGTTCAATCCGCAGGCCTTGTTGCTTATAAACGAAAATCCCAGCACCTTTGCTCCCATATGTCTTGCCGCGACCGCTTCTATCGCAGTGCTCATACCGACGGCATCCGCGCCGAGAGCGCGCGCCATCGCGACTTCCGCCGCGGTCTCGAAACTCGGTCCGGTAAACTGTATGTACACGCCCTCTTTTAGCGCGATCCCCAGATCCCGCGCCGCGCTTCCCGCAGTCTTACGGAGCTGCGGATCGTATGCGTCCGTCATATCGGGGAAACGCGGACCGTATCTGTCGTCGTTGGCTCCGACGAGAGGATTGGGCGCAAGCGAGATATGATCGCGGATGAGCATGATGTCGCCCGTATCGTAGGACGGATCCACTCCGCCCGCGGCGTTGGTCAGGATCACCGCTTTCGCCCCCATACGTATCAGAAGCCTTACGGGAAGTACGGACAGCGCCGCGTTCCCCGTTTCGTAATAATGGACTCTGCCCTGCATTACGGCGACCTTTGTCCCGCCGAACGTGCCGAGAAGCAATACGCCCGTATGCCCCTGCACCGTGGAAACAGGCATTCCGTCTATCTCCGCATACGGTATGCGGCATCTCACGTCCATTCTGTCCGCGACGGAGGAAAGACCGCTGCCCAGAACTATCCCGAAGTCGGGCTCGAAGTCGGTCATGCCGCGCAGCGACGAATATGCCCTGTCGAGCAAAGCGTACATTATTTGGCGAATACTCTCGAACCGGGCTTGACCAGTTCGAGTTTACCCTCTTTGCACAGCGGGCAGTCGTCGGGTTCGTAGGAAACGATGTCCATACTTATGAGATTGACGAACTTCACGCCGAAATCCACCTTGCCGTTGCTCCTGTCCACCAGCGAAGCCACGGCGGCTACCTCGCCGCCCAGTCTTTGGACGAGCGCGACGACCTCTTTGACCGAACCGCCCGTTGTGACCACGTCCTCGGTGACCACGAAGCGGGTCCCTGCGGGGAAAGAAAAGCCGCGGCGCAGAGTCATCTCGCCGTTTTCTCTCTCGGCGAAAATATTGGGTTTGCCCATCTGGCGCGCCACTTCGTATCCCATCAGTATACCGCCGATGGCAGGCGATATGACCATGTCTGCTTCTACGCCCGCGGCGTTGAGTTTCTCGACCAAAGCCGCGCACAGCTTTTCGCTGCAAGCGGGATCGACAAACACTTTCGCGCTCTGCATATAGGTGTCGGCGTGTCTGCCCGAAGTCAGTCTGAAATGCCCTTTAAGGATAGCCCCGCTCTTGCGGTAATACTCCAAAGCCTCTTCCGTTGTCATCATAATGTAAACTCCTTTTTCGCCCGTCAGCCGTTGAGGATCAGCGTGCCGACCAGGTCGTTGATATCGATATCGTTGCCGCGAACGTACTCTTCCAAACCGCGCGCTATATCGTAAGCGGCAGTCGGCGTCGCGAAATTCGCGGTCCCTACCTGCACGGCGCGTGCGCCGCAGATAATGAATTCCAAAGCGTCCGTCCAGCTCGCGATCCCGCCCAGTCCGATGATGGGGATCTTGACCGCATTGTAACAGTCCCAGACCATTTTCAGCGCGACGGGCTTAACGCACGGTCCGCTGAGTCCGCCGTTGTTGTTGGCGAGTATCGGTCGGCGCGTCTTCCAGTTGACCGCCATTCCGGACAGCGTATTTATCAGAGAGACCGCAGCCGCGCCTCCCGCCTCCGCGGCGCGGGCGTTGTCCGCGATACAGGCGACGTTGGGCGACAGTTTGGTGATGACGGGCTTCCTGCACACCTTGGTCACCGCCGCGGTGATGCGCTCCACGCTCTCGGGCAGCACTCCGAACGCCATGCCGCCCTCCTTTACGTTGGGGCACGAGATATTCAGTTCCACCATCTGCGCGTTGGCGTCGTTGATCCTCTCGCCTATCGCTATGTAATCTTCCGTAGTCGAGCCCGCCACGTTTGCGATCACGACGACGTCCTCGTTCGCGAGCGTCTTGTCGTCGGTCGCAAGGAAGTGTTCTATCCCCGGGTTCTGCAAGCCCACGGCGTTAAGCATCCCGCCGTACGTTTCCGTGGCTCTCGGCGGAGGATTGCCCTCTTTTTTTGCGATCGTAAGTCCCTTCGTGCAAATGCCTCCGAGCGACGACAGAGGATAAAACTCCGAATACTCCGCGCCGAATCCGAAAGTGCCGCTCGCGGCGATGACCGGATTCTTGAATTTGACTCCCGCTATCTCCACCGATAAGTTCACAGCACGACCTCCTTCAGCCCGAATACGGGACCGTCCTTGCATACGCGCAGATATTCTTCGCCGTCACCGCGCTTTACGCGGCAGTTGCAGACGAGGCAAGCCCCTATCCCGCACCCCATGCGCTGTTCGAGCGATATCTTGACGGGAACGTCCGAATCCGCAAATTTCTTCGCCAATATCTTGTAGACTATCTCGGGCCCGCAGCAGAATATCTCGTCGGGTCCGAACGCGGCGACGGCGGCTTCGGCTATATCGGCGACGTAGCCCTTGACTCCCGCGCTCCCGTTGTCCGTGGCAAGCGTGACCTTCGCACCCTTTGCTCTCAGCTCGTCGGCAAGCACGACTTTGGACGCGTCCGAAAAGCCAAGAAACACCGAATATTCCCTGTCGGGGAAAGCGGTGATCACGGCGGGCAGGACAGCGCTGCCCATACCTCCGCCGATAAGCATTATCTTCTTTCCGACGGGTACGTATCCGTTGCCGAGAGGAAGCAGCACGTCGAGCTTTTCGCCCTCTTTGACGTCCGCCAACACTCTCGTACCGCCGCCCACGACGGCATAACACAGATCGACGGTCTTTTTCTCCGCGTCGAAATCGCATATGCAGAACGGTCTGCGCAATACGTGCGCGCCGTCGGGCAGTCTGACGTGCGCGAACTGTCCTCCTATGATCGGGGGCAGATCGCCGAACTTCAAAGTCATCTTCATCACGTCCGCGGCGACGCGTTCGTTGCGGACGACCTCGGCTTTGCGGTCCTTCATTTTATACACTTATTGATATCCTCTCTCATCGCGATCGCCGCAAGCCTTGCCGCCTCGTCGAACGCCTTGCCCGCATACTGCGGTTTTCTGTAAGCGGTGAGAATGGCGCGCGAGGAATTGACTATGCCGCCGATGCCGTCGCGGAAACAGACCGCCAGGTCGTCCGCCTTGCCTCCCTGAGCGCCGTATCCGGGTATCAGGAAGAACAGATGCGGATGCGCTTTGCGGATAGCCTCCGCCTGCGCTCTGTGAGTGGCGCCGACGACGGCGCCGACGCTCGAATATCCGTATTTTCCGCGCAGAGCTTCGCCCCATCCGTCAACCAATTCCGCCATGTTTTCGTACAGCGGCTTGCCGTTGTCCATCAGCCTGTCCTGCAATTCTCCTCCGCTGGGGTTGGAAGTCTTGACCAGGACGAATATCCCGCGGTCGTTCTTTTTGCAATCCTCTACGAACGGCTTCACTCCGTCCGTCCCGAGATAGCCGTTGACCGTTATGAAGTCGCTCTCGAACGGCGTGACCGCGCTTCCTTCGAGCACCGTCTCGCCCAAATAGGCGTTGCTGTAAGCCGACGCCGTGCTTCCGATATCGTTCCTCTTGACGTCGGCTATCGTGAACAGCCCGTGCTGACGCGCGTAAGCGAGCGTATCCGAAAACGCTCTCATGCCCTCCACGCCGTACATCTCGTAATAAGCCACCTGGACCTTGACGGCGGGGACCACGTCTTTGAGCGCGTCGATCAGCGCGAAGTTGAAATCCGTTATATACTTCGCCGCGTCGTAAAGCGTTTCGCACTTCTCCCGCGTTTCGTCGGGAAGATAGTCCACGCAGGTGTCCAGTCCCGCAACGGACGGGTTGTCCGTCTCTTTGATCTTGTCGATAAGTCTGTCGATCAGCATATTTTTCCGTCCTTGTATTTGATCTTTCCGTTTACCATTGTCATGCGGACTTTGCCGTAGACTTCTCTTCCGCCGAAAGGCGTGTTCCTGCCCTTGGAGAAGAACTTGTCGGGATCTATCGTATATTTCTCGTTCAGATCCGCGAGCACGAGATCCGCAAGTCCGCCCTTTTCTATCTTGCCGCACGGGATACCGACCAGCGCGGCGGGTCCCGCGGTCATCAATTCGGACAGCCTTTCCAGAGTTATCTCTCCGCTTCTGACGAGATACGTATATGCGAGCGCGAACGACGTTTCCAATCCGCAGATACCGTTCGCCGCGTCGGCAAACGAGAGTTTCTCGTGCGCGGCGTGCGGCGCATGATCGGTCGCTATCGCGTCGACCGTACCGTCTTTTATCGCCTCGACGATCGCCTTTCTGTCCTCTTCTTCGCGCAGAGGCGGATTCATCTTTGCGTTGGGATCTCCCCCTGCGCACAGCTCGTCGGTGGCGGCGAAGTAATGCGGACAGGTCTCGCAGCTGACCTTTATCCCCGCGCGCTTTGCGTCGGCGATGAGTCGCACGCTGCCTTTCGTACTGATATGGGCGATGTGTACTTTTGTGTCGAGCGCGTCGGCGAGCACTATCTCGCGCGCAACCATGACCTCTTCGCCGGCACGGGTTATTCCGCGATATCCCGCCTCCGAAGCCGTGTAGCCCTCGTTCATCACGCCTCCCGCCGCAAGAGAGATATCCTCGCAGTGGCTGATGATCAGCGCGTCGAACTGCTTTGCGTACTCCATAGCAACGCGCATCGTCTGCGCGTTTTCGACCGGTCTGCCGTCGTCCGAAAACGCAACGGCTCCCGCTTCTTTGAGCTTGCCCATCTCGGTGATCGTCTTGCCTTCCTGCCCCACGGTCACCGCGGCGATCGGATATACCTTGGCAAGTCCGACCTCTTCCGCGCGGGTCTTTACGTATTTTACGATATACTTGTTGTCCGTCACCGGCTTTGTATTGGGCATACAGCATACCGCGGAGAAACCTCCGGCGACTGCCGCGCGGCTGCCGCTTTCTATGTCCTCTTTGTATTCCTGCCCCGGCTCGCGCAGATGCACGTGCATATCCACGAAGGCGGGAAGAAGCGCCAATCCGTCGGCGTCGACGACTTCCGCGTCGGCGTACTTGCCGCCGAGATCGCCGATATCCTTTATCCTGTCTCCGTCAACCAAAACGTCCGTCTTTTTGCCGAATACGTCGGCTCCCGTGATCTTTATCACTTTTTCTCCTCCAATATCGCTTTGAGCAGCGCCATTCTCACCGCCACGCCGTTGGCGACCTGCTCGTCCTTGCGACAGCAGTCCGCATCCAATACGTCGTAAGCCAGTTCAACGCCTCTGTTGACGGGACCCGGGTGCATTATTATCGCGCCCTTGTTCGCAAGTTTCATACGCTCGGCGTTTATCCCGAAGAACCGACTGTACTCGCCGTAACTCGGGAACAGCCCCGTCTGCTGACGTTCGAGCTGTATACGCAGTCCCATGACGGCGTCCGTACCGACGAACGCCTCCTCTATCGTGCGGCAGACGACGCACTTCATCCTCTCTATGCCCATCGGCAGCATCGTCGGCGGCGCGAACACCTTGACCGTCGCGCCCATGGTCGTAAGACTTTCCATGTTGCTGCGCGCGACGCGGCTGTGTTTGATATCCCCGATAATGGCGACCGTCAGTCCTTCGACCTTGCCGAAATGCTCCTTGACGGTGAACAAATCGAGCAGCGCCTGCGTAGGATGAGCGTGCAGACCGTCGCCCGCGTTGATAACGGGAATGTCCACGCTGTCGGCGACCAGTTTCGGCGCGCCCGACACCGAATGCCTTATTACTATCGCGTCGGTCCCCATCGCCTCGATCGTCTTTGCCGTGTCGACGAGCGACTCTCCTTTCTGAACGCTGGAAGTGGCGACGTCAAGACTTGCCACCGCCGCGCCCAGATACTTGCACGCGTCTTCGAAAGACGTGCGCGTCCTGGTGCTGTTTTCGTAAAAAAGCGTCGCGACGATCTTCCCTTTCAGTTCGTCGGAGAACTTGTCTTTCGACTTTATCCTCCGTTTCATCTCCTCGGCGGAAGAGAGCAGCGTTTCCAACTGCCGTTTCGTCACGCCTTTCATCTGCAAAAAATCTTTGAACATACGCCTCTCCGATGTCATTTGTAATATAATACCATATATGCGCGCAAAAATAAAGCAACTTGCCGCCTCTTCCGTCATTTTTTGACCGCCGCCGCATCGCTCCGCATAAACGCGCGGTCAACCGCGCGACATTGCTCCGCCCGGATCGAGGTCTTATTCCGAAGCGCTTCCTTAGGCCGCCCCGCGGCGCATCCGAATACGCGTTTCTGCGGCCGCGGCGCGGATTTTTGCGATATGTACCCGCTTTTTCCGTATTTCCGCAAGTCGCGTTTTCCGCGATCCGTCGCGCACGCAAAGTCCGGCATCCGCGCAAAGTCAGACAGGACGGCGACGATATCCCCCCCCTCACGGATGTCGGCGCGCGGATAAATGAAAAGAGACGCATTCGCGCGTCTCTTTTTACTTTTTATCCGTGCCGGTTGTCTTACGCTAACCATTTCTCAAAAAAGACGCTCAAAGCGTCTTTGAGTGTGTGGTTGAAGATTACTCTTCGCTGATTGCCTCTACCGGGCAGCCCGCCGCACAAGTGCCGCAGGAAATGCAGGTATCCGCGTCGATAACGTACTTGTCCTCTCCCTCGCTGATAGCGCTGACGGGGCAAGTCTCCGCGCAGGAACCGCATTTGATGCAAGCGTCACCGATAACGTAAGCCATAAATGCACCTCACTTTTTGTTTTTGTAGTTTGATTATATCACACGTTCCGCGGTTTGTAAATACTTTTGTCAAAGCTAACGGACCGCACGAGATCAATCTTTGTCTTCGAGTTTTTCGAGTTCGGCCTCCGCTTCCTCTTCTTCTTTGGAGCGGCGCTGCTGCTTTTGCGAAGGCGCGCCGAGAGGCTCGAATTCCCCTATTCCGTAATACGTCTTGGTAACGCCGTCGTCGTTCTCAATCGCGACTCTGACACGTCTGCGCAGCACGTCCACGTCGTCCACTCTGCCGACGCCGTCCGCCGTCCGCACCGTCGCGCCCTGTTTCGGTAGGAGCCTGAGAGTTTCGGCATAATAGTCGTTTTCGTATTTAAGACAGCACATGAGTTTGCCGCACATACCGCTGACCTTGGTGGGATTCAGCGAAAGATTCTGGTTTTTCGCCATCTTCACGGTGACCTTTTCGTAATCTCCGAGGAATCCTATACAGCAGCACGGTCTGCCGCACATACCCATCGCTCCGCGCATACGTATGTCGTCGCGCTCGTATATCTGGCGCAGTTCTATCCTCGTGTGCATGACGGACGCGACGTCCTTGACCAATTCGCGGAAATCGACCCTGCCGTCCGCGGTAAACGAGAATATGACCTTGGCGCGGTCGAAAGTATATTCCGCACCGACCAGTTTCATCTTCAATCCGTGCTTTGCGATCTTCGCGGCGCAGATATCCATGGCTTTTTCGGCAAGTTCCGTATTTTCTTTCGCGCGCAGATCGTCCTCCGGCGTGGCCTTGCGTATCGCCTTTTTGAGCGTTCCTTTGATCTCCGACTCCGCAACGTCGGTATTTGCTATCGATACCGTTCCGTACTCGACCCCGCGCACGGTCTCCACGATCGCGCCGTCGCCGACCTCGAACGCTTCGCCCTGAGGATCGAAATAGTACGACTTCCCGTTCCCGGCAAATTTAACTCCGATTATCTCCGGCATAAATATTTTACCTCCAAAATTCCCATAAAGAGCTCGTCCGCGACGGACAGCGGATTGCAGTTGCGCTCCGCCATCTTTTTGGCTTCCGTCACCAGTCCGATCGAATTGACCAGCGCCGCCGTCGAAAAAGACCCTTTCAGTTCGTTCAACACGCCGAACGCCGCCCCGTCCGCTTCCGCCGTTCCCAACAAAAGCGTGAGCACCGTTTCGGTCATGTCGAGCAGCTTTCCTATATTGTTTTTGTCGGGCGCGAGCCTTGCCAGCTGTTCGTCCAGTTTCTTGGTCGAAGTCATCTTTGCAAGCACGTCCGCGACCAGAGAGAACAGTCTCGCGAACTCTCCGTCCGCCGCAAGAGCTCTCGCTCTCGTACAGCTTCCGAAAGCGCATACCGCCGCCCTGTTTATTATGTCCCCGCGCGACAGTCCCGAATCCTGCCCTCCGATGTCCGTCGGGACTTCCTCTTCGAGGACCGAACGCAATTCCTCGGTCCCGAATCCCTCGAAAGGAAGCTTTTTGCACCGCGAAAGTATAGTATCCAGCACCGCTCCCGGCGATGTCGCGCCCAATATGAAAACGACCCCGTCCGACGGTTCTTCCAACGTTTTAAGGAACTTGTTCTGCGCCTGGACTTTCATCCCCTGCATATTGGTGACGACGTAGGCTTTCAGGTCGCCGTCGAAACTGGTGAAGAAACTGTCTTCCACGATCTCTTCCACGTCCGCGACGGTCATATCTTCCTTGTCGGTGACGGAAAGCGCGACGTACGCCCCGTCGTCGATCTTCTCACACACCGGGCATTTCCCGCACCCGCCGTGCGGACACAGCGCGACCTTGGCGATCATGCGGCACAGTTCCTTTCGCGCGTCGTCGTCTTCGGTCAGGACCAGATAGCAGTGATTGAGCCTGCCTTTGAGTTTGTCCTCCCTCGCCGTTCGGTAAGGAAGCGACTTGCTCAGGATATCCGAAAACGCGCTCACAGACTTATCCCCGCTTCCGCGATCGCACGGAGCACCGAAGCGAACACCTCTTGCGGCGATCGTCTCGCGTCTACTTTCCTGATCCTTTCGGGCCACTTGTCGGCGGCTTGCAGATAGCCCTCGTAAACGCGCTCGTGAAACTGCGCGCCCGCGCTTTCCAGCCTGTCGGAGCTGTCCGCGCCGCCCTTTCGCGCGAACGCTTCCGACGGCGCCATATCGAGGAATACCGTAAGGTCGGGGACGACGTCCCCGCAGGCGAGAGCGTTGAGCTTTGCGACATAATCCGCCCCCAACCCCCTTGCCACGCCCTGGTAGGCGTAAGTGGAGTCGGCAAATCTGTCGCATATCACGAGCCTGCCTGCGTCGAGAGCGGGTCTTATGACGGTTTCGATCAGCTGCGCGCGGGCAGCGCTGTACAACAGGGCCTCGCATCTGCCGCACATCTCGCCGTTTTCCTTGGTCAGTATAAGCTCTCTTATCTTTTCGGAAACGGCGTTGCCTCCCGGTTCGCGCAAAAAGAGAAAATCTCTGCCCCTTTCGGACAGATATCTTTTGAGCATTTCGACCTGCGTGGTCTTGCCCACTCCTTCACAGCCTTCGAACGTGATGAATGTTCCCTTCATATTTCCTCGCCGCTAATTATTTTAACACAACCACGCGCCCGTTTACAAGTCCGAAAAGCATATGCGCGTTTTTCTTTATGAACTCCGCGTCGGCGGGTGTGAACACCTCTCCCGTCTTTATGAAAGGCACTCCGGGAGGATACGTTCCTATCTCTCCCGCGGAAGCGAATCCCGCGCAGTCGTCCGCGTCGACGATGCACGGCATGCCTCCCGTTCTTATCTCGCGTGCGGTCCGCTCTGTACGCACAAGCTTTTGCGCAGGAACGAATTTTTCCGCCTCCGCCGCGAGTAAGGGAAGTTTTTCCGCGTTGTTTTCCGTGACGATGAACACCGCCTTGTCTTCGATCGCAGCCTCGGGATAAATGCCTTTTTCCGTCAGCGCCAAGACGAATTCCGACGCGGCGTAACCTTCGTTTATCAACACAAGTCTGGAAAAATCGTCATTCTGCAATATCCCGAACGCGCCCGCTCTGCGAGCAGGAAACGCTTCTTTCACTTTCTCTTTTATCATGCGGTAGACGGCGCTGCCTTCGCATTCGTAACGGGCTCTTGCGAGATCGATGCTCGCCATCACCGTATAGGACGGCGACGTAGTATGGACGCGCTGTCTGTAAAACGCGGAGGCGTCCGCGTCCCTGTCCGACCTCAGGCACATCAGCGCTCCCGCGGTATATACGGGAAGCGTCTTATGCAATCCGTATATCACGGCGTCCGCGCGCGAAGGCTGAGGCAGCAGTTCGGAAAACGCGAAATGCGCCCCGTGAGCCTCGTCCGCGACCGTCGTCACTCCGTGCGCGTCGCAGAACGAAAGCAGTCTTTCCTCCCGATACTTTACGCCGCAATAATCCACCGCGGTAAAGAACGCCGTGCCGCCGCGCGGATCGGTGCGGAAAAAAGCCTCTTCGTCCGCGTATATTTCGGGGCATATCCCGAGCAGAGCGCAGCCTCCCCAAAAACTCCTGTGCAGTTCTCCCACCGCATATACGGAGCCTCTGTCCCGCGCCGCCGCCAGCGCGGTGTGCATCGCCGACGTCGCGCCCGCGGTGAAAAACAACGCTCTCTTAAAACCCCACGCCCTCGCCGCGGCGTCTTCCGCCTCGCGTATGACTCCCGTAGGACAAAGCATATTGTCAAGCCCCTCTATCTCGGTGAGATCGAACGGCGCGGATGCGTAAAGTCCCGAGCCCGAGCCCGAATGTCCGGGCATACAGAACCTCGCCGAGGCTCGGGCGGCCGCGGCGGCTACTGCGTCGTACAGAGGAGCGTGATATTTCTTCATATACGAAAAAGCAGTCTTACGACTGCTCTCCTTTTTGTTTCGCTATCGGCTTCATCGTCGGGAACAGAAGCACGTCTCTTATGCTCGCCTGGTCGGTGAGCAGCATCACGAGGCGGTCGACGCCTATGCCCAGACCTCCCGTGGGAGGAAGTCCGTACATCAAAGCGTTGATGTAATCCTCGTCCATCATCTGCGCTTCTTCGTCTCCGTTCTCGCGCTGTCTGACCTGAGCCATGAACCTTTCTTTCTGATCTATCGGGTCGTTGAGCTCGGAGAACGCGTTGCCCATTTCCCTCGCGGTGATAAAGAACTCGAACCTTTCGGTCATTCTCGGATCGGAAGGCTTGCGCTTCGCAAGCGGCGACACCTCGACCGGATAGTCATAGACGAACACCGGCTGTATCAGTTTCTCTTCGACCTTCTGATCGAAGCACTCGTACAGCAGTTTGCCCCACGGTATTTCGCCTTCGAACTCCACGCCCTTTGCCTTGGCTTCCCTGCGCAGTTCTTCGATATCGGTGCCGGCGTCGAAATCGATACCGACATATTCCTTGACCGCTTCCGTCATCGACAGCCTTCTCCACGGCGGAGTAAGGTCTATCTCCGTTCCCTGATACGTTATTTTGGTCGTACCTTTGACGGTCTTGGCGACGTACTCGAATATCTTCTCCGTCAGGTCCATCATGCCGTGGTAATCGGTGTATGCCTGATACATTTCGATCATGGTGAACTCGGGATTATGCTTGGTGTCCATGCCCTCGTTGCGGAACATCCTGCCCAGCTCGTACACCTTCTCGAAACCTCCGACTATGAGGCGTTTGAGATACAGCTCGGGAGCTATGCGCATATACATACCGAGATCGAGCGTGTTGTGATGCGTGACGAACGGTCTTGCCGAAGCTCCTCCCGCGATAGTGTTGAGGATCGGGGTCTCGACCTCGATGAATCCCTGCGAATCGAGATAGCTCCTTATCGCGGTGATGATGCGGCTCCTTGTGACGAAAACGTTCTTGACCTCGGGGTTGGATATGAGGTCGAGATATCTCTGACGGTAGCGCAGATCGGCGTCTTTGAGCCCGTGGAACTTCTCCGGAAGCGGCAGCAGCGACTTGGACAACAGCTTGACCTCGGTGCAATGGACGGATATCTCTCCCATTTTCGTGGTAAAGACCTTACCTTTCACGCCGATGATGTCGCCGATGTCGGCTTTTTTGAACGCGGCGTAATTTTCGTCGCCGAGATCGTCGCGGCTGACGTAAAGCTGTATCGTGCCGCTCACGTCGAGCAGATTGGCGAAGCTCGCCTTGCCCATCACGCGTTTGGACACCATTCTTCCCGCCAAAGCCACGGTCTTGCCCTCGTAGTCGGCATACCTTTTCTTTATCGCGTCGGCGTAAGCGTCCTTGTCGAAACGCACGACCTCGAAGGGATTATGCCCCTCTTCGATCAACTTGGCGAGTTTTTCGCGCCTGATCTTTATCAGTTCTCCGAGATTCTGTTGTTCTTCCATGCCGTTACTTGCGTATCTCCACTATCTCTACTTCGTACGGCTCAGCCGCCGCAACGATGACTTTTTCTCCTTTCTTTCTGCCGAGCAGAGCTTCGGCGAGCGGACTGTTGTTGCTTATCTTGTTCTGCTTGATGTCCGCCTCCGCGGTGCCGACGATCTGGAATTCCTCTTCCTCTCCGTCCTCTCTTATCCTCACGGTGCAACCGAGCGTCACCTTGTTGGACGACTTGGGATCCTCTATGATGACGGCTCTCTCGAGCTCGTCCTCGATGCGTTTGATGTCCGCCTCGATGATGCCCTGCTCCTCTTTTGCGGAATCGTATTCGGCGTTTTCGGACAAGTCGCCGAGTTCGCGCGCCTGCTTTATCCTCTCGGACGCTTCCTTTCTCCTGACGTTTTTGAGATAGTCGAGCTGTTCCTTGAGCTTGTTGTAACCTTCCTGGGTCAATACGAAATCTTTTGCCATTTCTCCCTCCGAAAAGGACCGCTCCGCGGTCCCCGTTTGTTTCAGTTTTTGTTCTTGTTCTTCATTCTGTAACTCAGAACGTACAGACTTTCGCTCATCGCGATATTCTCCACCGATACGTCGTCGGGGACCTCCAGATCGATCGGAGCGAAGTTCCACAAACTCTTGACTCCGAGCGCTACGAGTTGGTTCGCCACATCGGACGCGACCGACTTCTGCGTGGCGATGACCGCTATGTCGCAGCCGTTCTCCTTGACATAATCGGAAAGCTTCTCGATGTTGTATACCGGGATATCTCCTATCCTGGGCTCTCTTACCTCGATGTCGAAAAGCGCTCTGACCTTAAAACCTTCCGCCGCGAAACTCTTGTATCCGGCAAGCGCTCTGCCTATGTTGCCCGCGCCGATGATGATCATGTCGTACTGTCTGTCCAGTCCGAGTATCTCGGCGAGTTTGCCTTTGAGATAGGACACGTCGTAACCGTAACCGTGCTGTCCGAATCCGCCGAAATTGCAGAAGTCCTGCCTTACCTGCGACGCCGTGACCCCCAAAAGCCGGGCCAACGAGCCGGACGACACCTTCGTAACGCCCTCCTGTTCGAGGTGTTCGAGGTAACGGTAATATCTCGGCAGTCTTTTAACTACGGCCTCCGAAATAACCTTATTGCCCATATTTGCCTCCCTTGAGGTACTTTCGATTACATAATATTGTATAAAATGAGGCGTGTTTTGTCAAACATTTGGGCGGAGTAATTCGTTGACATAAAACGCCGTTTTCCGTAAAATAATAAACGTATGAAGATATGGGCAAAACTGATGGACGGCGACAGGATATGCTCCGACACCGTGTTCGAAGACAAGAGCGCCGCCACATACGACCGATTCTGCGGTTGGGTCGCCGAGATATGCAAAACTCTCGACTGCTCCACGCCGATCCTGCTCCCTCTTCACTTTTCGCGTTTCACCGACTTCAAAAACGTAAGGTTCAAACCCGACGATTTCGTGGACAGTCTGGGGCACGATTCGCTGGTCATCGAACAGTTCTGACCATTCACATCGCGTAAAAATACGCCCTCACCGTTTCCGCCGCCGCAGCGTATCCGTCGTCCAGATAATAGAATGCCGCGTCCGCGCCGCCGAAGCCGTCGTGCAGGATCAACTGCTGTCCGAGCCTGTATTCGAGATATCCGTCCTCCCCTTCCGAAGTCACACGCACCGCGTAATCGTATCCGTTGTCGGGGAACCCTTCCGAACTTTTCCTCAGCGTCAGAGCGTCGAAGTCGGCTATAAAAGCCGTCAGCCTGTCGCCCTCGAGCCGTTTGAGAGTTCCCGATCCCGACACGAGAGTTATTCCCGTTATACTGTCCTTATCCACGCCCATCTCCGCCCAGGCTCCTTCGCCGGACGAACACGCCGAAAACGCAAATATCGCCGCTGCCGTCAGTACGACGAGAGCGACGACGGCGACCGTTCTTTTTTTCGTCATCGTCTTTCTCCGTCAGAGGCTTTGTGTTGCAAAGCCGCGGTTTTTGTGCTATTATTATTTCACCGCACGGTAATTATACCTCATCCGGCGGAATTTTTCAACAACAGGGGTCAAAATGGCGCTTTGCAGAATGGCGGTCGACGCGGCGAACGAAGGCTCGACCGTTATCGACAACAGATTTATCCGCGAAAACCTGCCCGACGCCGACGGGGACAAGCTCAAAGTCTATCTTTACGGGCTTTATCTTTGCTCCTCTCCGATACTTGCCGACAACACCGTCGAGAGCGTCTGCAACGTGCTCGGAATGACCGAGAGCGCGCTGGCGGACGCCTTTGCGTACTGGCGCGACGAAGGTCTTGTCACGATAGTGTCGCAGTCCCCTCTCGAAGTCCGATACAACCGTCCCGGGCAGAAGATCAAGCTCTATAAACCCGGCAAATTCACCGATTTCAACGCGCAGCTGCAAAGCATCTTCGGATCGCGAATGCTGCTTGCGGGAGAATACACCAAATATTACGAATTCCTTGAAGAAACGCGCCTCCCCTACGAAGTGCTTCTGCTCGTCGCGGGATACTGCGTGAGGATGAAAGGAGAAGACATCCGATCCAACTACGTGCTCGCGGTCGCCAAAGCGTGGTATGCGCTCGGCATACGCACGGTGGAGGACGCGGAAAAACATATAGAGCTGGAAGATTCCTCGACCGAAAGTCTGCGTCGGATCGCCAAAGCCTTGGGCAAAAAGTCGGCGATCGATCTGGACGACAGACAGCTGTACGTCAAATGGACCAAGAGCTGGGGATTTTCGGACGAGGCGATACTGCTCGCCGCCAAACAGTGCAAGAAACGCGGAGGCATGGAAAGGCTGAACGCACTGCTCGACGAATACTTCGTCAACAACCGCATAGATCCGAAGGAGATCGAAGAGTACGCCGCGCACAAACAGGAGATGTACGATCTCGCGAAAGACGTCACCTCGACGATAGGCGTCCGTTACGAAAATCTCGACACCGTCATATCCCATTACGTAAACGTATGGCTGAACCAGGGCTTCGACGGCGACGCGCTCAGACTGATCGCCGAATACTGTCTGACCAACGGCATACGTACTCTCGGAGGAATGAACGCCGCGGCGGAACGCTTCCGCAAAAACGGCTGCCTCGACTGCAAGAGCATCAACGAATACCTCGCCTCTCTCGTCGAACGCGACAAGCGCATAAAGGAAGCGATCGCCGCGACGGGCAGCTCCCGCAGCGTCACCGCGTCCGACCGCGACGCCTACGGACTGTGGAAAGATTGGGGCTTCGACGACGACGTCATAGTTGCCGCCGCGCGGGAGTGCGCGGGCAGACCCATGGCTTTCGGCGCGGTGACGAAACTTCTCACCGCCTGCCGCGACGCAAAAGCTTTTTCGGTCGAAGCCGCGGAAAAGATATTCCGCGCCGAGGGCGGAAAACGCAAAAACGACGACAGACGACAGGGCGATCTCGAACGCAAGTATACGAAGGAGGAGCTTTCCTCGTTCTTTGGCGATATACACGACTTCGACGATATAGAGGTATGAGATGACCGAACGCGAGAGAATATACTCACAGATACGCGCGTCGCGCGACGCCGTTCGTCGGGCGGAAGACGCGGACGCCGAAAGACGGCTGGACAAAGCCCGCGCGATACCCGAATTCGCACGGGCGGAAGCAGACAGGAACTCTGCCGCGATAGCCTGTGCGAGAGCCGCCGCCGCAAAGACCGAAAACGCCGAAAAAGCGAAAACAGATCTCGAAAAAGCCGAAGCCGCTTACGCCGACGTACTGAAAAAGTACGGTCTGGACGTAGCGGCGCACCGCCGCTGCCCTATTTGCGAAGACAGGGGATTCGCGCACGGAAAACTGTGTTCCTGCGCGCAGAAGGAATATATGGAGCTTCTCAAAGCCTCGTGCGGCGCGGAGCATATCCCGCAGTTCGGCTTTGCGGACGACAAAAGCGCGTCCTCCGGGTGCGCGCAGAAAGACGACCTCGGCAAGCTGTATTCGGCGATGAAGAAATTCTGCGACAAATTCTACGACAGCCGCATCAGATTCATACTGCTTACCGGGCAATCGGGCGTAGGCAAATCTTCTCTCGCATACGCCGTCGCCAACGAACTGTTGGCGCAGGGGGTACCCGTATTCTGCACGTCGGCGTTCGACATGAATGCGCTTTTGCTTAAATATCACACCTCTCCGCTCGAAGCGAGAGGCAAATACATGGCGCCCCTGCTTGAAAGCGACTTCCTCGTCATCGACGATCTCGGCGCCGAGAACATACTGAAAAACGTGACCTGCGAATACCTGTACAACATAATCGAATCGCGTATCAACCACGGCAAACGTACGATGGTGACCACCAATCTGTCGCTGGAAGAGCTGATGCGCCGTTACGGCGAACGCACCGTGTCGCGTATGGTCAACAAAAATTACTCTCTCATGCGCGAGATCGTCGGCGACGATCTCAGGCTGGTTTTCGGGCAAAAACGCTGAATAACGCTCCGGGAGCGCCGATATCGAAGACGACGGGGACCGCAACGCTGCGGTCCCCGTTTATTTTTCCGTACGCCTCGCCCGCGTTACGGCTCTTTCCCGCAAACGGGAAACTCGCCCGACTGCGTAAACTGCGCGGTCGCAGCATACCCTGCCGATCGATAACACACACGGGACGGATCTTCCGATCCGTCCCGCGTGCGTATGATAAGGTATGGTTAGGGAAGTCGCCGCATGGCGACGTTATAGTCGAAAGGAGCCGGCGGGAGCCCGCGGCGCGGGCGCCCGCCGGGGAGTGCGGATAGATCCGCTATACCTGCGCCCGTCTGTCCATAGAAACGCAAAGATGTCTCGGGAGTCGGTTTCGTTGTCTTCTCCCCCACACTCCCCCGCGCCTTGCGGCACGGGGTGTGGAGGAGGTGGAAAGATATACCTTTTCGGGTATTCTGTTGTGTTGTTCCTTTGCAGCTTTATCAGGCCTCGGATACGGTGACCTGATATCCGGAAGAAGCGTTCCTCTGCAGGGTGTACGTCTGTCCGAGGAATTCGACCTCGACCGTCATCGTGTAGGAGCCCGCTGCGGCTATCGCGCCGTTTACGAGTTCTACGGATTCGTTCTCCGCGTCAAGGATGTTGAGCGTGAACGTCGCCACTACGGTATCGGTTCCGGCAACTACTATCGCGAATTCGTTGCCCGCGACAAACTTGAATTCGAGATCCGCTCTGCTTCCGTCCGCGTTGTACCAGTACCACTTATCGAGCGTATTGGGATAAACCGCGGATCCGGTAGTGCCGCCGATGATCGTTTCGAGCGTGAACTGCTTCGTTCGCGCGAAGGTCTATGCTCGCCTTCCCGCGCAATACGTATTGCGTTGCCTGCGCCGCTCCCTTCTTCGCGTCTATCGCCGCCTCGAAGCTGACTCCGAACACGTACGATCCCGCAAGCTCGGAATACTGCGCGCTGAGATTGTCGATTATGCGGTTCATCGCGTAATCGGGATAATAACTCATTATCACGCTCTCGCCGCAGTTGTCGCACTTGCCGTCGTCGTTCGCGTCCCTGTGAGATATACACTCGCCGCAGTTATCGCACTTGCCGTCGCTGTCTGTGTCTTTGTGAGTCATGCATATGCCGCAGTTGTCGCATTTGCCGTCGCCGTCCGAATCGACGTGCTCCGTGCACTCGTCGCCGCCGTCGTCGGGCATAGCCGTTCCGCAGTTGTCGCACTTACCGTCGCCGTCCGCGTCGACGTGCTGCGTACACTCCTCTTCGGGCATCGTTTCGCCGCAGTTATCGCATATCCCGTCCCCGTCCGCGTCCACGTGCTCCGTACATTCTTCGTCGCACGCGACAAACGCAAACATGGAACAGATCATGCAAAGTACGAGCGCCAATGCCAGAATTACGGATACTTTACGTTTCATAATCTGCCTCCGTAAATTTTTTCCTCGGGGGGACTATGCCCCCATGGTCACTTAAATTTTATTAACCCACCATTTCATCAATATTACATTAATATTAAATTTGACGGTTTTGCAAAAATTTTAACCGCATTTAGCCGCATATATTCTGAAAAATAGCGATTTCCGCCCCGATTTGAGGCTTTTAGGCGAAAAGCGATGTAATCTTAATTTAATTGCAATTTAATGACTTATCCGTCTTACCCCGTTATCATTATCACGTTACCTTTCCCGGTCCACATCCTCTCGCTTGTGCCCGCGATAACGGCGGAACGAACGCTTCGCGGTATATCCGATATATTTGATGATAAAATAACTCGCGCGCGTCATGCGCGGGTATAAGAAAACAAAATACTTATATAGGAGCGAAAAGCGTCCATAAGTTGCCAATACGCGCGTTTTTTGATATAATTTTTTTGACCGCGGAAACGCGGACGGAGGACGTTATGTATATTTCCGATATGTTCGGGACCAAAAAGACCCTCTGGTCTTTCGAGATATTCCCGCCCAAGCCCACCGCCGATATCGACGGAATAAAACGCACGGTAGGCGCGCTCGCCGACCTGCGTCCCGACTACGTGTCGGTCACTTGCAGCGCGGGAGGGTCCGGCAACTCGCGCACGATAGAGATAGCGCAGATGCTCCGCGACGACTTCGGAGTGGAGCCGCTCGCACATCTCACCTGCATAAACTCCACCAAGGAGGATATCTCCGCGTCGTTGGAGAAGCTGTCCGCCGCAGGAATAGACAACGTTCTCGCTCTGCGCGGCGACAGGATCGCGGGAGCGGCGCCCTCGCCCGATTTCAGCCACGCCGACGAACTGGTGCGGTATATACGCGGCAAAGGCTACGCTTTCGACATCGCGGGCGCGTGTTATCCCGAAGGACATCCCGAAAGCGCAGATCCGGTCGAAGATATCAACAACCTCAAACGCAAAGTGGAAGCGGGCGTGACCCATCTCAACTCCCAGCTGTTTTACGACAACGACGACTTTTTCCGCTTTTCCGAACGGCTCGCGCTCGCGGGAATAACCGTTCCCGTGCAGGCGGGTATAATGCCGCTTGTCAAAAAAAGCACCGTGGACAGGATAATCGGACTTACGGGAGCCAAGATCCCCAACAAGATATCGCGCATGATCTCCCGCTTCTACGACGATCCCGATTCGCTGATGGAAGCAGGTATAGCCTACGCCACCGATCAGATAGTCGATCTTATCTCGGCGGGAGTGAGAGGCATACATCTTTACGTGATGAACAACTCGACCGTCGCGCGCAGGATAACCGAAAACGTGTCGTCCATGCTCGCCAGCGTCAACAGATGAACGTAGACAGACGCGAGATGCTGCGCTATCTCGGATGGCGCGGTCAGCAGATCGATCCCGCCACCGACGAGGCGATGGACAGAATGTCTGCAAAGTGTCTGGAATGCGCCCGTCCCAAATACACGGTGCGCAGGTTCGCCTTTTCCGACGGAGTTCTCGAAGGAAGCGGCTTTGCGCCGCAAGGCAGAGATATCGCAAGACATCTGGCGGGATGCCGAGAAGTATATTTGTTCGCGGCGACTCTGGGAGCGGCTATAGAGCGCGAACTCGACAGGACTTTCGCCGTTTCGGCAAGAGACGGGCTTCTGTTGGATACCGCGGCGTCGTGCGCGATCGAAAGCTATTGCGACGAGGTGTGCGCCCGTCTGCAATCCGAAAGCGGCAAAGCCTTTACCGCGAGGTTTTCCTGCGGCTACGGAGACTTTCCGCTCTCGTCGCAAAGGACCATATGCGCGCTGCTCCGCACCGATACCGCGATAGGAGTATGCGTAGATTCGGGAGGATCTCTCGTCCCCCGCAAATCGGTCACCGCCCTGATAGGAGTCAGGGACGGAGGCAAACCTTTTCCGTTTACGAAAAGCGATAAATGCGCGCGGTGCGCGAACAAGACCTGCGCCGCACGCGGATCGGAGCAAAAATGAAAGATTTCCGCAAATTCATGCGCGACAATATCGTCGTGTTCGACGGCGCGTTCGGCACCGCTCTTCAACGCAGATACCCGGGCGCGGGTACTTTGCCCGAAAAACTCAATCTGACCCGTCCCGACATCATCGCACGGATACACCGCGAATACGCGGAAGCGGGCGCCGACGTGATATCCGCCGCGACCTTCGGAGCCAACGCCGCCAAAGCGGGCGATATATCCGACGATCTGATACGCGCCGCGATAAAAATAGCGAGATCCGCGGCGGAAAACAGATTCGTCGCGCTCGATCTCGGTCCTACGGGACAGCTTATCGAACCTCTCGGCACGATGTCGTTCGATACGGCGTACGACGTATATAAGCGCGCCGTACTCGCCGCCGACGGAGCGGATCTCGTCCTCGTCGAAACGATGTCCGATCTTGCGGAACTGCGCGCGGCTCTGCTCGCGGTAAAGGAAAACTCCGATCTTCCGGTGATCGCGTCGATGACCTTCTTCGACAATATGCGTACGTTTACCGGGTGCGACGTCACGTCTTTCGCCCTGACCGCGGCGCCTCTTGCCGACGCTATCGGAGTCAACTGTTCGCTCGGTCCCGACAAGCTTGTGCCGATAGTCGAAAAGCTCGTTCTTCTCACGGACAAACCGATAATAGTCCAACCCAACGCCGGACTTCCCGATCCCGACGGAAATTATTCGGTCGGCCCCGAGGAATTCGCCTCTTACTGCGAAAAATACGTGCGCACGGGCGCTCGGATCATAGGGGGATGCTGCGGCACAACGCCGGAACATATCGCTCTGCTCAGAAAGATAGCCGACAGAGAAAAACCGTACCCGTGCGGATATAAGCCGTTTTCGGCGGTATGTTCCGCAAGAAGATCCGTGATCGTGGACGGCGTGAGGGTGATCGGAGAACGCATCAACCCCACAGGCAAAAAAGCTATGAAAGAGGCTTTGAAAAACGGCGACGAAGGCTATATCGTAAAACAGGCGCTCGAACAGGAGGAAGCGGGCGCGGATATACTGGACGTGAATGCGGGCTTGCCCGAAATAGACGAAAAAGCCGTCCTCACCTCATTGGTCAGACTGTTGCAAAGGGTGACCGATCTACCCCTTCAGATAGACTGCACCAAACCCGACGCCGTCGAGAGCGCGCTGAGGGCATACCACGGCAAAGCCATAGTAAACTCCGTCAACGGAGACGAGTCCTCCCTCGCCTCCATATTGCCGATAGCGGCGAAATACGGCGCCGCCGTAGTGGGTCTTACCGTCGACGAGAAGGGCGTCCCCGACACGGTAGAAAGACGCCTCGAGATCGCGCGGAGGATAATCGGGCGCGCAAAAGAATACGGGATACCCGAACAGGACGTTTATATCGACTGTCTTACGCTGACAGTGGGCGCGCAGCAGGAGCAGGCGGCGCGCACGCTCGAAGCGATACGGCGCATAAAGAGCGAATACGACGTCAGAACGGTACTCGGAGTCAGCAATATATCGTTCGGTCTGCCCAATCGCAAGATAGTCAACACCGGCTTTTTGTCGGCGGCGCTCTGGGCGGGACTCGACGCACCCATACTCAATCCCAATATACCGGAAAACATGCAGACGGTGGCGGCCTACAACGTGCTGTCGGGAGCCGACGTCAACTGCGCCGCTTACACGGAAAAATATTCCGCGATCGAGCTGTCTTCCAAAGAGATACGCCGCGCGGAGCACGATCGCGCCGACGCGGGCGACAACGATCTTATATACGCGATACGCAAGGGTCTGCCGTCCGCAAAAGATGCCGCGGCGAAACTGCTCGATTCGGGGATCGCTCCGCTCGACCTCGTCAACGGATATCTGATACCCGCGCTTAATTCGGTCGGAGACGACTACGAAAAGGGGATACTCTTCCTTCCTCAGCTCATCTCCGCGGCGGACAGCGCGAAAGCCTGCTTCGACGAAGTGAAAAAGCGTATGCCCGCGGGCAGTGCGAAGAGCGGCGATACCGTAGTGCTCGCCACGGTCGAAGGCGACGTGCACGATATCGGCAAAAACATCGTCCGCACCGTCCTGGAAAACTACGGTTACAACGTGATCGATCTCGGCAAGAACGTGCCGTGCGAGAAAGTCGCCGCCGAAGTTTCGAAAACGGGCGCGAAGCTGTGCGGACTGTCCGCGCTTATGACGACGACCGTACCGAATATGCAAAAGACGATAGGACTGCTCCGCCGCGACTGCCCGGACTGTACGGTGATGGTCGGGGGCGCTGTCCTCAACGAAGACTACGCGCGCAAGATAGGCGCGGATTACTACTGCAAAGACGCGAATGCGGACGTAAAGATAGCGAAACACGTATTCGCGGGAGAGCCGCTCGATCTGCCCAGGCTGACGGAAACGGTCTGACGCGCTCCGCCGCTTGACAAACGCGGCGCGAAAAAGTATCATATATACGAACTGAATAACGCTGCCCGGTTCGGGAGCCGCAAGGCAAACCGTCAACAGTGGGAATCTCGGTGAAAATCCGTCGCAACAGCCATTACCGTGATCGATAGACGTATCTGTCGTAAGTCGGAAGACCTGCCCCGCAGCTTATCGGAAACAGTCTTTGGGCAATGAAAGACAAGACCGAAGCGCTTGTATGCGCGCGTCTTTTTTGCCTTCCTCCGCGGAAGGCTTATTTGTTGTCTTCGTCTGTAAAAACGCAAATAACCATCACGGAGGTATAAAAATGAAAACTTTTGCATCTAAGCGCGCAGCCGCGCTCCTGTTGCTGATAACGATAGCGGCGGCCGCGGTATTCGGACTTACTGCCTGTACGGATCCGGACGGCTCCGACTCCGACGTTTTCGCCCAAGGCGCGGCGATGACTCTGGCTATCGCCGAAGATCCGGTGCGCGAGATAACGGTAGATATTTCGGGATTGGACAAAGACTCTAACCTCATCGACGTTCTCGAAAAATGCGGAGTGTCTTACGAATTGGACGGGACGTTCCTCAATGCCGTCGGGACGCTCGCTCCTCAGGCGCCTACGTACATCTATCTTTACACTTCGGTAGAAGCCGATAAGGACGTTTCCCAATACGGTACGACGACGGAATACGGCGGCAAGACCCTTTACAATTCGGGCAAAGGCGCTCTCGATATGACTATCGAGGACGGCTGCACGATCTATATAGGAACGATAACCTACTGATGCGCGGAGCCGCGTTAAAAGGAGCACGCTCGATAGCGGTCACCGGACTTGCCGCCGCAACGCTTACTGCGGGCAAGTTCGTGCTTTCGGCTGTTCCCAACGTGGAAATAGTCACGCTTCTCAGCGCGGTCTACGGATTTGTACTGGGACTTCCGGGAATACTCGCCGTCTACGTATTCGTCACCTGCGAAACGCTCATTTACGGATTCGGCACGTGGGTAATATCTTATTATATATATTGGCCGTCCGTGGCGTTCGCGTTTTTCTTTCTTTCGAAATTCATCCGACCTTCGCGGCTGATCCCGACTGTTGTCGCCGTCGTCATGACGATATGGTTCGGGGTGCTTACTTCCCTGACGGACGTGGGACTTTTCAGCGGATTCTGGGACGACTTCGGAGCGAGATTCGCGATCTATTACGCCCGCGGAGCGGTGTTTTACGTCATTCAGACCGTCTGCAACGCGATAGTGTTCCCCCTGCTCTTCAAACCGCTGTGCGAACTGTCGGGCAAAGCGCTGAAAATACGCGTAGGAAAAAGCGAAGATCCGCCTCATATGCGATAAAACGCGTACGGGATAAAAACGCGCGCCCCCGAAGGAGCGCGCTTCTGCAGAGAGAGCGGGACGTTGCCGTCCCGCCAAACTTTGTCCCGACGCGATACGCAACGTTCATATAAGAAAACGCCATATAACAAAACGGTAATTTTATTATTACACAACGCCGCGCCGCCTGTCAAGCGCTGCCCGCAACGATTTTTCGACATTTCCGTTTTGCTTCGTTTTTTAACGTGCGACCACGTTCTGCCATGCCGTGAAGAGAGAAAAACGCCTTTCGAATAAAAAACAGCGGCGACCGTATCTCGGTCGCCGCATTTCGTCCGGAAGTCGCCTCAGTCGGCTACGTAGGGAAGAAGCCCCATGTATCTCGCTCTCTTGATCGCCTGCGCAAGCAGTCTTTGATGCTTCGCGCAAACGCCGCTCATGCGCTTGGGGATGATCTTGCCCTTTTCGGTGATGAACTTGCGGAGTTTGGCTACGTCCTTGTAGTCGATCTCCTCTGCCTTGTCTACGCAGAAGTTGCAGACCTTCTTGCGCGGAACTCTCTTGACGGGTCTTTTGACCGCGGTTTTTTCTTCGCTCATTTTCTATATCTCCTTTAAGTAATCAGAACGGCAGATCCTCTTCGGAGGTATCCACCCTTTCGAGCTTGGGAGCTTCTTCCCTGCGGGACTGGGGAGCTGCCGCTCCGTCTTCCCTCATGGGCGAACCCAAAAACTCGACTTCGTCGGCGACGACTTCGATCGCCGTACGCTTGCTTCCGTCCTGCGCGTCGTAGGAACGGGTCTGCAAACTGCCGACCACGCACACCTTTCTGCCCTTCGTGAGGACCTTGGCGCAGGATTCGGCAACTCCTCTCCACGCAACGACGTTGAAGTAATCGACTTCGTTGTCCCTGCTGAAACGGCGGTTGACCGCTATCGCAAACCTGCAATACGCTACGCCGCTGGCGGTGGTATTGCTCTCGGGATCGCGGGTAAGGTTGCCAATCAGAATGATCTTGTTCATATCCGCCTCACTTTCTGATGATCATGATCCTGACGATCTCGTCCATGATACGGCTGAGCCTGGTGAGCTCGGCGGGAACGGTCGCAGGAGCGGTGAACGTCATCAACACATAGTATCCTTCGGACTTGAAGTCTATCGTGTAAGCGTACTTGCGGGTGCCCCACTTGTCGAGCGAGACCACTTCGCCGCCGGCGGAAGTGACGACCGCGCTCAGCCTGTCGATGACAGCCTGCTTCGCCTCTTCGGACAGATCGTTGTCGATGATGTACAAAAGCTCGTACTTGTTCATAAAAACCTCCTTTTGGTCTGGTGTCTCCGCCTCTCGGGACGGAGCAAGGATCGAAATATATTCAAATCGCCTAATTAATATATCACACGGTCGGACGGATGTAAAGCGTTTTTCGCACCAAAAACGCGGTTTTTGTCCGCACAGACGCGTTTCGGGAGTTCATCGGAGCGTATGCGCTGCCAGCCATGCGGCGTATTTTCCCCACGCCGCGACGGAAGTGTCCGTCACTCCGTCGGCGCCCACCCAACCGAACAGACGGATCGCCGCGATGAGTTTGCGGAAGCTGTCGGTGACGAGTTTGCCCTCGGAAGAAACGGATATCAGCGTTTCGTCGAACACATAGTTCTCTATGACCGCCTTGCACCGCGCGTCGCCGTCCCATGTCAAAGAGGCGTCGCCCGACGTATCCGCCTCGGCGGTCTGCGTACCGTTTATGAACGTCTGTCCCGCAAGGAACGCATTGCCGTCCGAAGAGCCCTCTCCTACGACCGCGCCGCCCGCTTCCGCATTCGAGCCGCCGTATACGTTGAGGACCTGTACGGATACGCTGTCGCTTACCGACGACCCTGCCGCCGCTCCGACCGCCACGCCCGCCGCGGATACCGCGCCGTCCGCGGAAGTCTCGGCGTGCGCTCTGCCGACGGATACGCCTCCGATTATCACTCCGTAATTGTTGGCGGCTATGCCGCCCAGCACGGCGGAAGACGCCTGAGAATTGCCGCTCGCGAGAGTGCCCTCGAAGGTGCAGTTTTCGATCGTGCCGTGATTGTCCGCGGCTATGCCCGCGGCGGCGGAATCGGTACCGTAAGCGTCAAATACGGAATTGACTACCGAAAGATCCTTTACCGTACCGTAATTGCTCTCTATGAGCGCCGACCGCGCCCGCTCGCCCGCATTGAACTCGAAGATGACCGACAGCACGTGTCCGTCTCCGTCGAGAGATCCTTCGAAGTGGACGATATCTCCTTCCGCGCTCGTCCATGCCAGCATCGCGCCCGTGCCCCCGAAATCGATATCCGCGGTCAGAAGATAGTCGAGCGTATTGTAATCGGCGACGCCGTTCTCATTACTTTGCAGAGCCCGCCAATCGTCGATATCGGATATCAGATACGTCGTACTGCCGTCCGCGCCGATACTCGCCTCGAAATAACGGAGCGTGAGCTGTCCTCCCGCGTTCACGAGGAAGTTGCCGTCGGCGTCGACGGTCTGCGCGCTCGCGGTCAGCGTCTTATACTCTTTTACCGCTGCAAAATAGCCGTCCGCGGTGGATATTATGTCGCCGGATTCGATCAGCGCCCCGAACAGGTCACCCGCGGCGGGAACGGTAATGTCCGCCGCCTCGGCGATAAGCGCGTCGTAAAGCTCTCTCGTCAATCCGTATACGCTCTGCGCCGTTTCGAAAGTCATGCCTATCTCCACGGTCCCGTCGGGCGTAGGAGCGATCAGCGCGTGATTGTAAGACTGATCCGTACCTTTGAGTCCGGCGGATATGTCGAGATCTATCGGCAGTATCCCGACTTTCTCTCCCGTCACCTTGTATCCCGCGGCAACGGTCCAGTCGAAATCCTCCGCCGACAACGTGGTTATATCGGCTATCCAAAGCGTATCGACTGCGATCAGGTTGCCGCCCGCCGCAGGGGGCGCGAAGTAAAGGGTACCGACCGTTTCGGAGAACACTGCGGAACCGCTCTCGTCGGCGGCGCCCGTCACGGCAAACACCTGCGCGGGAACGTATGCGCCGATATCGATATCGGATCCGGGCTGAGCCGCGGCGTTCTCGAGTTCTTCCCAGTCGGTGAGTTTCGCATAAGCTCTCATGATCTGCGCGGCGCTGTAAGCGGTGAGATCGGTATCGAGTCCGAACGGCGCCGTGCCGTCCTCGGTTTCTATCTCCGCGGGTTGCAGTTTATATACGACGCGAGCCTGCTGTCCGTCGCCCTCTACCGAGGCAACGAGCGTATAGAAGCGGCCTTCCGCGTCGGCTATCACGTTTCTCACCGCCGTATCGGCATTGACGAACGCCGCCGCGACCGCGGTGTCGACGTCGTGAGCGTAAGCGCCCTGCGCGTCGAGATATCTGCCTCCGGACACCGTATCCGTATCTCCCGCGCCCGTAAGCGTGAGCGTCGCCGCGTCGGTCGTATCGTAATATTTGACTGCCGAACGATCGTCCGCCGCCTTCGGGTATATTATCAACGCTATGCCGTCGGACACCGTCCCCTCTCCTCCGACGACCGTCACCGCCGTACGGTTGTCGATATCGAACGTGACGTCTCCGTAAGTGTCGCTGTCGCCGCTGATGACGCCTTCGACCGACGACCTGGAATAATATCCCGCGTCCGTGCCCTGCACGCTGAGCTGCTCTTCGCGAGTCGAACCGTCGGGTTCGGTAACCGTGAGCGTAACGGTGTATGTCTGTATCTCTCCGTTGTAGACCGTTTCTTTGACGCCGGACGCGGTACCCGCGACTACGGTCGAACCTATGATGCCGAACGCCGCCGTATACGCGTCTACTCCTCCCGTGAACGCGTCCGTGCCCTCGTACTGCTGCGCAACGGACGCGCCGACGGCGAACACCGCCACTATCCTGTTGGCGGAAGTGCCCACGTTGCCGTCGATAAGTTCGCTGCGGTAGCTGAGCCCGTAGCCCTCCCAGACAAATCTGCCCGCCGGCGCTATCGCCTCTATTGCTATCTTCTCTCCGTCGGAGTCGTCGTATATCCTGTACAGCGACATATTCCTCTCTTCGGAAGAACCTATCTCGTTGTGCTTCGCTCCGTCGGTCTCGTAATCCGATCTGTCCGTGAACCTGTACGAAATGAAGCCGTCGGTGTACGGGGCAAGGATCGTAAGCTCCGTCGAATCGAGGATCTCTCCGTCTATCCCAAGTCCGTCGGCGGAGTAGGCGTACACTCCGCTCACCGCAGCGCTGCCCGAACCGAGAACGCCGTTGACGCCGTCGAGCCGCGTCGTCGCGGCTATGACGCCGTCTGCGACCGCGCCCGAACCGGAGCCGATCACCCCGCCGCCTCCCGCGGCGGAAACGGTTATCGTCACGGGCGTTCTGCCGTCGGCGCCGCCTGCGCCCGCAAGATACAGATCCTCGGTCGTTCTTACCGAAACGCGCTCCAATGTGCCTGCCGCAAGTCCCGCAATACCTCCGAACACGCCGGAGACCGCCCCTTCGCCGTCCGTCAGGTATACGTCTGCGGAGACGGTGACGCCGCTCGAAGAGATCGTGCCTCCCGCGGCGTTGTATCCGACGATACCGCCGACGTACGCGGCGCCCGATACTCTGAGAGGCGCGACTATTTCCACCCCGACGTTTTCGATCGTGCCCGAATTGTAGCCGACCGCGCCGAATACCGACCCCTCGTCGAGGATCATCTCGCTGTCTGCAAGCACCTTTACGGTCAGATCGCGGATCGTGCCCGAGTTGACCGCGGCAAGCATGCCGTATACCTTATACCCTCCTGCGGAAACTCCCGCAAGCTCGCTCGGCGCAAGCTGTACGGTATGTCCGTTGCCGTACAGAGTGCCCGCAAAGGATATCTCCTCTCCCGCGGGATCGAATCCGTAGATATCGGCGGTGAGATGACCTTCGCCTCCCGACCTCAGCAGATCGAGCAGTCCCTCGGCATCGGAGACCGCAACGCCCGTCTGCGAGTTCTCGGCGGAAAGCTGTCCTTCGCCCAGCTCGGACGACGTCAGCGAAGTATTGGTCGACGCTATATATTGCGCACCCTCGACGTCGGGGGTCTTGCCTTTGAGCGTGAAAGAGTATCTGTCGGTCGCGAAGTCGCGGTCGTAGCCCGCCGCGCCCGTGAACGAGAACGTAAGCGCATAATACTTCCTGCCCATACCGTCCGTCTGTTCGGACCACAGGAAGTCGTTGAAGAAGTATTCGCCGTCGAGCGCGAGAGCGTCGGCGGAATTGTTGAGCCGTATATCGAACAGCGAGGCGAGAGCTTCGTTGAGCGCGGCAAACGCGCCCGCCGCGTCGTATGTCGTTTCGCTCCACGGCTCGCCCGTCGCGAGCGTTCCCGCAAGTCCCGCGGTGATCGCCGCTCTGTTTTCGGCGGTCATGCCCTGCGCCGCGAACAGGAAATCGAATCCCGCGAGTTTTCCGAATCCGAGCCTGTATCCTCCCGCCGATCTCTCCGCCGTGAACACGCTGCCCGTGCTCACCGTGAAGCCCGTCAGTTCCAGCTCCTGCGCGCCGTCGGCGCAGATCACTCTGTAGTTGTCGGCGGTGGTATCGGGATTGAGCGCGGTCTTATCGAACGTCACTCCCGACACGTACGGGATTATCGAGGCGGGACCGTAAACGCCGCCCAGCGAAGCGTTGAGTCCTCCCAAGTCGCCGATCGAAACGTATTCGCCCTGAACGCCGCTGTCGTTCACGCGGAGCGAGAACGCCCCGTCGAAAGTCTTATCCGAGAACGAATCCGCGGAAACGATAATGGTTTTCGGTTCTATGATATACAGACTGCGGTCGCCCTTTGCGCCGTCTTCGACGGAATAGGACGACGGGATATCGGTCACGACTCCGGAATCCCAGATATAGTTGTTGTGCGTAAACACGACGTCGCGCAGCTCGAAAACGTATCCTCCGAGCGTTCCGTCGTCGGCGAGCACTACGTTGACGGGCAAATATTCGTCGCCGTCCGCGTCGACGAAGGCGATCCCGCCGTTTTCGCCGAACGTGACCGAGCCGCTCAAAGCTATCGTAACGCCGCCGTCCACGCCGTAGACCTCCCACAAAGACGTGTCCGTTTGAGGCAGATCGGGCGTGCCGTCGTATTCCTTCATTATATCGGGCACCACTACGAACAGTCCGTCCAGTTCCTTGGGTTCGATCACGAAACCGCCCGTATATGCCGTCATTGTATAGTTGGCGTTGGCGACGAGAGATATCGACAACACGTAAGAACCCGCGTCGCGCACCGACGACGGCGAGAACGAAGCGTTGAATTGCAGAGTATCGCCGAACGGCGTGACCGCGCTCATCCTGCCCGCCGAATACGCGGCGGTGACCGTTACGCCGTCCACGAGGAACGACGGTCTGACGTCGGAGAGCGAATAGCTCGAAGTCCTGTCATACTCGCGCGGCACCGAGATATCTCTTCCGTCCACGAGCACCTGCGTGAATCCCGATATCGCGTAGGGATCGATCCTGCCCGCGCCGGAGAACAGCGCGTAGTAGTAGACGACCGTCGTCGTTACGCCGTCTTCTCCGACGATCTGCACTTCCTCTTCCACTATGTTGTCGCCCGTGAATTCGATGCCGTAATTGCCGGGGATCCATCCCTCTTCGCCCGCGGTGTACAGCGCGTAATACGTCGCTTCGCCCACGTTGTAGACGACCGACGTGTCCACTCTGACGAGAACGTCTCTCGTGCCGGAATCCTTGCCGTCGTAGTTCCAGTCGGGCTGTACGGTCTCTCCCGATACGAATCCCGAGAACACCTGCGACGCCGCCGACGTGATATCCGCCGTGCCGTCATAGGTCTTGATCGCCGAACCAGTAGCTTCGAGCGCCGCGGGCGAGATAGTGTAGCCGCTTCCCTGCAAAACCGCCTGCGTACCGTCGGAAACGCCTCCGACTATACAATAATCGGTCCCCGCGCCGTCCGTGCTCACGATACGGTCGAATACCGTACCGTCTGCTCCTTCGAACGCCGTTACCGCGACCGTCACGGACTTGTTCAGTCCGACCGCGGCATCGGAGAACGCTATCGCAAACGACGCCGTTTCTCCGTCGAGCAGCCCCGTCAATACGATGACGGTCTGATCGGTGACGTCGGGCGTGCCGTCATACGTCTTGGCGAGTTCGTCCAGAGTCACCGCTTTGGGCTCGATATAATACGCCGCCGCGCCGCCGTTGACGGGCACGTTGCCAAGCCCTTCGGGTATTTCGAAATTGTCCAATCCGTCGGGGAGCACCGCAACGCCGTAAGCTCCGACGCGCACCGCTTCCGCGACCTCCTCCCCGTCCAGCGACAGCACGAGCGCCGCCGCGTCGGGCGTGAACGGCACGGAGATGACGTTTTCTCCGACCGTGACCGTCAGCGTCATCTCGGGCAAAACGCCCATCGAAGACGTACCGTCGTATTCTCTGCCGAACGGCTGCGCCGTCAGCGAAAGCATACCGAGATCGGTTATCGACAGCTTATATATCGACGCCACTCCCGTCACGAGCACTTCGCCCGCCGAATATTCGCCGGTAACGCAGTAATTCGCAGCCGTACCGCTCTGCGCAAGCATACGGTAAGTCACGCCCTGCAACGTGAGATCGTAGACGGATATATACGCGTTTCTGCTGCCTTCTCCCGTTTCCGTTCCGTCGCTGCCGTGCGTCGCGTCGGGCGAAACGAATCTGCCCTGCACTGCGGATTCGAGCCCCGCGGGAAGCGTCGCGATCGTCGCGCCGTCGAACGACACGGTCCCGTCGTATATCTTGGTGACGGAGGATATCGCCGCCTCGGCGGGGATAACGGCATAGATAGCGCTGTGCTCCGCTCCCACGGGCACGCCGTCGTCGCCCACGTCCGCGCCGTCCGGCAAGACCGTTCCCGTCACGAATACGGGCAGCACCGTCTGCGTGTCTATGATATAGTTTTCGAGGCTGTCGGCAAACTGCGTCGCCCATACCTTATATTCTCCGACGAGAACTTCTCCCGTCAGCGTATCCGTCTGCGCGTCGCCGTAGAGAAGCTGCCCCACGACTTCTTTGGAATATACGTACCTTGCGCCGGAATAAGTATCGTAGACCGTGACGGTCAGCACGACTTTGGGATCGGTCACCGCAGGGGTATTGAAGCCGCTCTCTCCGTAAGCATAGGAGAACGCGTCCGCCGTGATCAGCACGTTGCCGCCGAAATAACCGCCCTCTCCCTCGCTGCCTCCGGACACGGACTGTTTGTCTACCGTAAATCCTCCCGCCGAAACGACGCCTTCGGCAAGAGCGAAGCAGGCGTTGTCCAGAGATATCTCTATATCGTATTCGCCTACGCCGAGCACTCTGCCCGCGCCTTCGCTTACGTCCGCCCCCACGCCCGTGATCGTGACCGCGAAATCCAGTACGGATCCCGCGCCGTCGTTTACAGCGGGTCGGGACGAGATCGTGGCGGTAAGGCCGTAACGCAGCGTCAGTTCGAATTCGACTTCGTCGGCGGAATATACTCCGTTATCTCTGTATTCGAAATGCGTGTCGCCGTCGGTGATCTCCGTACGCTGTTTTTCCGTCTGCCCGCGCATCCACCCGTAGATATACGCGCGCAGTTCCGACTGAGTTATCACGTACTTTTCGATGACTCCGACGTTTATGACCACGCTGTCGTCGTCCGCGGACGATACGTTCTGCGCAGCATAATTGGACGTTTCGCCGTCGCTGCCGACGAATACGTAATAGCGGGTCCCGCCGATGACGTAAGACGCCGCCGCGAACCTGACTCCGCCCGAAGTCTGCGGCAGAGCCGATACGTACTGCGCGTCGAAATCCACCTCCCCGTCGGGCACGGACGCTGTGATCTGCGCCTCGTTGCCCGCTGTGGTCAGCGAAGTGGTGTCGTCGTATTCCTTTTCGACGGAATAGACCGTGAGCTGCGCGGGAAGGACCGAGAACTCCGCAACGGGATCGGCGCCGCCGTAAACGTAATTGAGAGCGTCGTCGCCGACCAGTCCGACCTCCACGGTCGAGCTGTAATCGCCTATCGGCAGTACGGAACCGTTCTCGTAACTGCCTCCGAGAGTACCGTTGACGAGCGCTCCTTCGGCAGCGCTCAGATCCAGAGTCACTCCGTTGTTGTCCGTGACCGAAGCCGTGAACGAAAGGGACGACGCCGTGCCGCTCCACACCGAAGACTCGGGCGAAGCGGAAGCGGAGGCGGAGGCGTTGATCGTCTGTCTTTCCACCTCGAACGTAAATTCTATATCTCCGTCCGAATTCTTGTTGTTGAAATCTCCCCACACGTAGTCGGGTTCCGACAACCCGTCGGGAGAAACGATACTGAGCACGATCGTGTAATCTCCCGCATATCCGAGCACGGCGGCGTCGGTCTCGATCGCAAACTCTATGAGCTCCTGCACGGGATCTTCGTCGGGCCAACCTCCCACCGTCCCGTCGCGGAGCACGCCTTCGACCGTATATCCGTTCATATATACGAGCGTACCCGACGCGCTGCCGCTTCTTGAGAAGCCTATGCTGTCGCCCTCTCTGCCGTCGAGGATCTGTATCACCTCGAATATACTGCCGATATGTTCCCACTCGATAGTGTACTGCACTATCTGTCCCACCGACATGAAGCGGTCTTCCGCCACGCAGTAATTGCCCGAATAATTCCAGCCGGACGTCGCGGTGACGTCGGAATAAGCGCTGTTGACCAAAGTAGCGTAAGTTTCGCCGTAGACGCTCGTCGCGACCGTATCGAAAGACACCGTCTTGCTGCTGCCCGTTCTCGGCGAATCGAAAGACGCGGACGGCTCTATATCGACCTGCGCGCCGTTGTCCGTCCTGACGATGATCACCTGCGTTCCCTCCGCGGTATAGTCTATCGCGGTGCGGTTGTCGTATATCTTTGTCGCGGAAGTGAGTTCGACCTCTATCGGAGTGATGCCTCCTATGTCGGAGGTCACGCTCTCCACGCAGTAATTGCGGTTGGAAGCGTCGCCCGCCACTTCGAGAGTATTGTAGCTCCTGCGCGCTCCGTTGATATCTTCGAACGTGAGCGTTTCGGTATCGAAAGCGAACTGCTTGCCCGATCCCACGGTGGAATATCCCGCCGTGCCCGACTGCATCGGGAACGAACCGGAAAACTCCGTGCCCGCCTCCAACGGACCCGCGCCGTCGGCGTAGTTGTATACGGTATAAGACGGGTCCGCCTCGCCCGTGTTGTCGAATTGTTTGATCACGGAATCGAATACCACTTCTCGGGGCGTTACGAACAGATACGCCGCCCTGCCGCCGTTCTCGGGAATGAAGCTGTAATCGATATCGTCGTCGAGCTCGTAATTGCCCTTGCCGTCGAAGGAAACTATATTGACGCGCAGTTCGTATTGCCTGACGTCTACGGGGGCTTCGACCGAAGAGTATCCGAGGACTATGGTATAGTCCGATCCGGCGGAAAGCGTATGCCCGTTCTTGTCGGTCACTATCATGGTCCCGCCGAAATCGGGCAGTCCGTCCGTGCCGTCGTAGACGCGTTCTATATCGTCCATCACGTAATTGAAATACGCGGTGTTGTCGAGAATGATCGCCAGTATATGGAGCATACCTATCGATCCCGACCCGGTAAGCACGTAGTTGCCGTTGGCGGAAGTCATGGAAACGCCCACGGAATAATCTCCCTTATCCGTAACGCTCTCCGCTCCGCCGAACGTGAACGAGAATTGCAGCGAATCCCCGTCCGCGAACAATCCTTCGGTTATCGCGCCGTTCTCGTCCATATAGAGCGACCCTCCGCCCACGGGGACGACGGAGCCTTCGAACGACGACGTGTCGTAAAAATAGCCGTTGCGGTACTCCACGTTGGTATTGGTCGTGAAGTCTATCAGCTCGCCGTCGCCGTTTGTCAGGCGGAAAGATATCCCGCCTCTGTTTATCTCGTAAGGCACTATTATACCGCTGCCGCTTATGCGCGCGACGGCTCCCGGCGAATAGTATCTGCCGAGATTGACCTCAACTCCCTGCGACGGATCGGCGAGAGCGGTCCTTACGTAAGCGTAATTCGTGAGATCCCCGGTCACGGAGGTGATCACCGCGATCGTGTTCACCGTTACCTTGCCTCCGGACACGGTGCGCACATAGGCGACGCCCGAAGTATCGACCGTGAAGTCGAGATCGTCGCCGACGTCCGCCTGTTCGAAAGTTCCGAGTATCCGCAGCGAATCCCCGCCCACGAGCCCGCTGACGGTGAAGTTGGTCAGATCGGTCGAATCGGCGGTGCCGTCGTACGTCTTCCGTATCTCGGATATCTGCGTGGAAGTGAGCCCTCTGGGCATTATCGCGGTATAGAAATCGTAATGGTCGGTATCCACGCCGAACATGACCGTGCGGTCGGTGAGATTCACCTTGAGGTTGTCGTCGCCCGCGCCGCCGAAAGACAGTCTTATAAAGTATTCTCCGACGTCGTAAGGCGCGGACGAACCGAGCGAAACCGCCGAATCGAGCGATCCGCCGTCGGGTATCCTCCAATACGAGAACATGCTCTGATTGACCGTCGCCTCGCGTATCTGCTCGCCGGTGACGTAATTGACGTAATATATGGTCGGCGGCACCAACGCCTGAGCGTTGTAGAGCTGAGGCTGTCCGTCGTAATATACCAATTCGGTGATGTCGCCCTCGTCGTCGGTTTCGACGACTCCCGTATAGCGGTTGGTGTCGGGGGCGATCGCGACCGCGCTGCCTATCGTATAGATGAACGTCAGATCGGTGCTGTCGTTATCGCGGCGCATGGTACGGTCGAACCTGTTGTTGCGCTGCGCCGCTTCGAGCGAATTGACCGTTTCGTAATAATTGGTCGTGTCGGACGTGGAGGATCCGTCCGCATAATCCCACTCCTCGGTTATCGACCAGATGAACTCCGCCTGCGCCTCGTCGGTATAGAGTTCGAATTCCAGCCTTATATCGGAATCTATTTCGTCCGTTTCGAAACTCAGCGATACGACGGTATCCGGATCGTTCATATCCAGCTCCACCTCTTCGTTGCTGCCGAACGGGATCTCGTACAGATAAATATTGTTGGGCGTATACTGATAGGACCAGTCTTCTATGCGGTAGACCGTCGGCGAATTGACGCCGTCGCCTTCGACCGTGGTCATCTTGCCCGAAGTCCTCGCTCCGACCCTGTCTTCGTCTTTGGTATCTCCCGAAGTGTATATGCTCGGCTCGGTTATCTTATGGTAATACGTCCTCAATATATCAGTGTACGAAGTCGGTCTGCCGTCCGAACCGAGCGTCGTCGCATATATCTGGAAGCCCCAGGCGTTGTCCACCGTATGCTGAACGCCCCCGAATATCGAACCGTCCGCCTCGGGATCGGCGCTCGTATAATTATTGTAATTCTCGAACGTGAACAGTTCGCCCTGCACGACCTCGCCGTCCTCGCGCAAAGCGACGGGTACGAGCTGGGGATTTACGTTTTCGCCGCCCGTCGCGACGGGAGCGTAGATCGCGTCCCATTCGGGATGAAGCTCCAACAGTTTCAGCGACTGCGAGACCAGATATTCGTATTTGCCCTCGAATTCGGCGTTGGTCGCTCTCGCGGCGGCAGTAGTACCGTAATACCAGTTGTCGCGGTGATATGTGGAATAGTTCTCGACGCCGTACATGAAGTAGACGTTCCGCAGCGCGTCGGATTCGGACACGCCGATCATCTGACCGCCTATGCTGTAATTGTGCCTGTCTACGTCGTAATAGATCGTACCGCTGTCGGTGAAAGTACCGTCGGTGTACATTGCGGAATATTCGACGTTGCCGTTCCAGTTGCAGATAACGCCGTTGACGTATCCGTGGTTGTCGGGAGCCCACTGCGCCGCGATCGGGTTGAACATATTGTGCGGAGAATTGAGTCCCGCGATAATACCGCCGATACCGAACGCGAATTCTTCGTTCCAGTCGATGCCCGAAGAGGTGTCGAGCGTCGCCCAAGCCCTTATATCGCCTTCGCCCGAGAGGATCACGTTGTAGATCTCGCTCCCGCCGAGCATCCATCCGACCAGACCGCCGGCATAAGATATGACCGAACTTCTTCTTCCCAGCCAGTAGAACGTCGAGAACTCGTTGGACGTGGCGATGACGGCTTCCGTCTTTATATCGAGAGTACTGTTGCGTATAAGCCCCGAGTTGCCTCCGTCGGAGAACATCATGCCCGCGTATCCGCCCGCCGCCACGACGGTGTTTATCTGCCCTTCGCTGTCGTTGCCGAGCTCGTTTGTCCTTCCGTTGTCGGAACAGGCTTCCCTCGCCACGGTAAACTCCACGCCTTCGTTCAAGGTCAGAGAGCAATTTTCTATCGTGCCCGCGTTGACCGCGGTGACTATGCCTCCGGCTATCAGCGCTCCGTAGCCGGAATTGCTTATCGTAACGCTGTTTTGCAGGACGAAGTTTATGCTGCTGATAGTGCCGAGATTGCGTCCCATCAACAAACCGCCCGCGCCCGCGCCGACTCTCGAAACGGTCTCGGTCACGGCGTTGAGATCGGCGTTGAGGAAATGAGAGCCGTCGGACTCGTTTTCCCCGCCGCTGATGTAGCTGCGCACCGTTTCGCCTTCCTGCAATATGCCTATCGACGCGTCCTCGTCGTCCACGTCGCTGCGGTTGCTCCACATCTGATACGCAGTTACTGTCCCCGACGCGGTCAGGGTCACCGTGTGTCCGTCGCCGAACAGCGTTTTGCCCGCCGGCATCGTCACCGCGGTAGCTCCGTAATTGACGGATATGTCGCCCGCGAGGACTCCGTAATCGGCGTTGGCGAGTTCGGAATATCTGGCGTCGGTCGTCGCAAGTCCGAACATATACGCGGACACGTTAGTCGCTCCCGCCGTCGTCTTGGAAACGCTGTTCTTGCCTCCGGAGATGAAGGTCATAAGCTCCGCCTGATTATATATGAGCACTTCGTCGAACACGAATCTTATGACGTATACGCCGTGGGCGGAAGCCATACCGCCGGCGGACGCGAAACTCGCAAGCCTGTCGGCGACGTTTACCGTCGCGGTCGCGGCGACCGGATCCCCGCTGCCGAGCGAATGATAGGTCGAGATCTTGGTTATGCCGTCCTCGCCCGATTGAGCGTTGCCGTTGAAATATGCGGTGAAAGCCTCGTAATCCTCCGCGGACGTGATGTTGTCCACGGTTATGCGCAGATTGCCCGAGGACTGCCACGTTGCGGAGATCGTGTTGTTGGTCTCTCCCGAATAGCGGTTGTTGGTCACCCAGAGGCGCATACCCATCTGCGCCCGCGCCGCGTCATAGCCGTCTACGGTCTGCGGAGCGTATCCGAACACCGCGAGATTGTCCCTTTCGTTGAACGCCGTGGATACGTTGTCCACGTATTCGCTGCTCGCCCACGGTACGTCGCCGTAATAATTGACTTTCCACACGACGTTTCTGACCGCGTCGGTGTTGACGGCGACTGCGTCGGCAGTCACTCCGTCGAACAGTCTGCCCGTCACTATGCCGACCTTGGTGCCCGCAAGCGCGCGCAGATATCCCTCGAAGTCCACGTAAACGCTGTCTATCACGGACGGATTGATGCGCCTGTAAGTCGCGGCGGCGGTGGAAGTATCGACGGCGTAGTTCGCGCCCAGTCCTATCGCTCCGCCCGAATACAGGTCGAGCGAAGCGCTTGCCGAAGCGCTGTCGGTCGTCACGCCGTTGTACATATATCCGATACCCTTGACCACGCTCGTGCCGACGGTCGCGCCGTTGATCACGCCTGCCAATCCGCCGAGCGCGGCGGTGCCGCCGCTCAGCGTGCCGTTGATAAGGATACGGGACAGATACTCCGTCTCGAACCTTGCCCCCGACATAACGCCGCGAAGGTCGCCTACGATACCGCCGAGCGCCGCAAAATTGTGACTGACGTCTATATCTATGAACCCGTACGCCTTCATCTCGACGGCGAGCCCGTCGATGGACGTGTCGTTGTCCTCGTTGGACACCATACCTATCAGTCCGCCTACGGATATGCGGTTTATCATGCCGCTGCCGGTGACGGATACGCCCGTCTCCGCCTCGAACACGACCTCTCCCACGTCCTCTATCACGGAGCCTTCGCCCAACTGAGCGCCGACCATGCCGCCGACTATCGCGTCGCCGTAACTGCCGTCCGCAGTGAGCCGTGTGATCTTATCGTAGGTCACCGACGGGAATCCGCTTATAACGCCTCTGTTGACGCCTATCAACATTCCGAAAATGACGCCGTTGTACGAGGTGAACGCCGTGCCGTCCGCTCCGACCTGCTCCGCGGGGGGATAAGCGTCTTCCGCGAGCCCGATCACGTCGCCGTAATCCACGACGAGCGCGTCCCCGGCGCCCGAGCCAACCGTGACGGAAAGTTCGAGCAACGTGCCTTCGTTGCGGGCAAGGAACGTTCCCTTTGCCGCATAAAGTCCCGAATTGACGATCTCGGTAGTGCCGCTTTGGGTCTCCTCCCTCCATATCATGACCTCGGGCGCGATATTTTTGTCCATATCCGCCGTGACGGTCACGGTGTAGCCTCCGCTTTCGTTGCCGTGCAGCGTCTTGCCCTCGCCCAGCACAAGACCTATCTCCGTGCCGGAAGACATCGTGACGTTCTTATCGGACGACGAAGCGTTCCTCGCTATCAGCTGAGCTTCCTCCGCGCCCGCGTACCAACCGTAATATCTGTAAGCGCTGTCTGCCCAGCCGCCCCTTCCGTCGATCCCTCTTACGTTGTGCGCGCCCGCGACCACCGCATAGGCATGCCCCGAGAGGAAGGACAGAAGCATATTTTCGTCTCTCGAATTGTCGGTATATATCCTCACGTACGAACCGATCGTGAGTTCCGTCGTGGAGCCGTTCCCTCCCGCGACCGTGACCTGCGCCGCCCCCTGATCCGATCCCGCGGCGCTAAGCTGCGCCGACGCGGCGAAATCGGGAAGCATATTCGTCACGGACAGCGTAAGCGACGACCCGGAGACCGAAACGCCGAACGTCGCGTAATCCGCTACCGATCCCGCAGTATCCGTTACTCTGTAACCCGCGGACGAAGTCAGCGCGGGCGCATCGCCGTCGCCGAACACGGACGGCGCTCCGACGGCGTTGATAGCAAAAGCCGCGTCGTCGAACACGTGCCAGAAAGAATTCTCGACGGTAACTCCGTTCTCGGAACGGCCCGCAAAATATCCGTAATCGCCTCCGTCGTTGTTGTAAACGCCGCCGCTCAGAGCCGCGACCGCTCCGCTCACGGAGGTCGCTCCGTCCAACGCGCCTGCGGCGCCGCCTATACTGGCGCTGCCCGCGCCGACGTACGCCAAAGCTCCGAAACCGCCCGCGGTCACTCCCGACAGCGAACCTCCCGCAGCCGTGCCTGCTATGCCTCCGACGTCGAAATTCCCCGCGACGCCTCCGCCGTTCTTGACGACGGCGACGTCCGCGTTCGCAGTCAAAGCCGAATCCGAGAGAGAACCTCCCGAGATCGAACCGACTATGCCTCCGACCGAAGCGCTCCCCCCTCCGCTCAGTACGATGCGGATCGCGTTCGTATACTGTCCGCCGTCGAGAAGTCCGTCGTCGCCGAGGATAGCGCCCGCCGTGACCGACGCGGCGGAAACATTGCCTCCCGTCGTCGCGCCTACCGCGCCTCCGAAAATATTCGCGGCGCCGTCCGAACCGCCCATATAGATCCCCGCGTTCCAAACCGCGGTAAGACCTTCCGCCGATCCTTCGGAGTTGAAGCCGACCGCGCCGATATATCCGAGCGAATAACTACCCGAAAGGGTCACGGCGGCGTTCGCGTTATATCCGATGTTTGTCAGCGACGCGGGATACGCGTTTACCGCGACCGTTCCTCCGACGACGGCGCAGCCGCCCGAAGACGACACCGTCAGCGGCGCGTTTACGGTGACTCCGATATTGCTCATCGTGCCGAGGTTGACCGCCGCGGCGGGCGCGTACAGGATATCGCTTCCGGTGAGCTCGCGCGAGCCGTTTATAACTATATCGAGATCGGAGATCGTCCCCTCGTTGACAGCGACGAGATCGCCCGTCGCGTTGCGATCCCCGTCCGCAAAATAATACCCCGCCGTATCGAACGATGCCGCCGCCGTGCCGAAAGTAACGGTATTGCCTCCGCCGTCGAGCGTTTCTTTCGGAGCGGAGAACACGATCCCCGAAGGAGCGGAGTTCAGCGTCAAAGCTCCCGTTATCCGTGCCGAAGCCGCGCCCGCAGCGATCGCTTTGTAAGATCCGGGATATGCGGAGAGGCCCGCTTCCCGCGCTTTTCCCGAAAGGAACAGCGTCAGAGCGTGCTGCGACGACGATCCGTCGGAATCGCTGAACGACTGATTTATCCTCGCCGTATATCTGTAATGCAGCACGACCGTCTGCGCGTAATTGTTCTCGTTTGCGGCGTTCTGTGCCGAAGCCGCGCCCGCCGCGAAAGACACGGTCTGCGCGGAAGACTGTATATTCGGGACGAGGGTCGCGTATTGTTCCAACCCCGTCGCATACAGATATTCCGCCGTCAGCGAGGTGAATTGTTCTATGTATTGATGTCCCTGATATATATCGGAAACGAACGTGACGCTCGCGCTGCCGTCGGCGTTCACCGCGCCGTTGTAATCGGATATCGCCGCGGAAACGAAGAGGTCGGACGCGTCCTGCGCCACGACTACGTATCCTCCGACGAGATCCGTCGCAATATATCCCGCGGCGCTCGCGGTCCCGTCCGCTCTGCCGAGCAGCGAAGCCGTCCCCGCATCGGGAGTGAACCAACCCAATTCGTGTTCCGAATCCGGCATCGCGACTATCATACCGGCGATAGCGGGGTTGTCGGCGCTTGCCACAGCGCTCGAAGTCGCTCCGCCCGCAAGCATACCTACGTAAGTACCCGAACTTGCCGTCATCGTCTGCTTACCGGCAAAGAACCAGTTTCCGAACGGAGAATCCGTCGAAGTACCGGTGACCGAAAGAGCTCCTACCGTCCGTCCGCCGCCCGTTCCGTTGGCGCCGAGACCGAGGATACCTCCGAGATAAGCCTCTCCTCCGACGGCGGTCATAGAGGCGGTCGCCACGCCGTCGATCTTTGCGTTTTTGATCGTGCCCGCGCCGACGTTCAGACCGGCAATGCCGCCCACGAACGTACCGCTGCCCGCGCCCGAAGAGCCGAGATCCTGCCAGATTATCGCCGATACCCCGTTCATCGAACCGAGGTTGATGCCTGCCACCGCTCCCAGAGCGACGTAACCGACGCCCTGCGCGTTGAGCGTGAGAGCGGTATTAGCACCGCCCGCGCCGTTATAGGCGACGTTGGAGAGCTCGCCGTTGTTAATACCGACTATGCCTCCGTATGCGACTGCCGAGGAACCCGACTGCAGATTGATCTGCCTTGCCGCCGCCGAATCAAAATTGACCGTAACGTCTTTGACGGTGCCGTTGTTGACGGAGATGAGATCGCCTACCGCATAGAAAGACACCCCGCCTACCGTCTGCGACGAGGCGTACGAATTCACTCCCGCGTTCATGCCGACCGAGAGAGTATTGCCTCTTCCGTCGAGAGTCTTCCAGTCCTCAAGGACTCTTTCGCCCGAAGCGACAAGTCCCGACACCGAATTCGCGCCCGTCATTATCACGGCATTGGCGAAAGCGTAACCGAAACCGTACGACGATTCTCCGGACAGGAACGCCTGAACGGAAGCGCTGTCGCGGAAGTCGTATGCGGTGACGGAATAGCGGTATTCCACAGACACGCTGCCCGCGGAAGAATACTGCGGGATCTCCGCGAAGTGCGATATCCCTATATCTGCGCCGTCGTAATCGTCGCCGCCCTCGCCGTTTACGAGAGCGCCGCCCACGTATCCTTCGAATTTGAATATCTTATGCGACCTTCCCGCAAAGTCGGACAGCCCTCCGAGATTTATGTTTTGCAACAGTCCCGAATGCGCCTCGCCCGAATCGTCCACATAACCCGACCATATGTAAGAAGCCGTCGCGCCGACGGAAGTAAGATTCGTTCCGTCGCCGTATCGCGCCTGTCCGTCCATGCGAGTGACGGGATCGTTCACCGTTCTCGTATAGTTTGTCGCACCGTCGCCGTATCCGAATATCGGCATATCCGCCGTATCGAGCGCATACGTACTGTTGACCTCTATGGTCGTCCAGGGATGATAATTCCACCTACCCGAGCCGAAATCGGTATTGTAAACGTTGATATAATTCGCAAGCGAAGTATTCGTCGCGCTCGTGCCGAGTCTTCCGCCGATTATACCGACATAATTTCCTACGCCCGTATATGTTTGGTTGTTTATCGTCCTTCCGTAATTGCTTACGTTTCCCAATGTTGCGTTTGTCGCGTAAGCCTCGGCTTTAATGCTGAAATTGGCATGCCAGTCTATCGTCAGATTGTTGATCGTCCCCGGACTTATGAGCCAGTTCGCCCCCTGACTGTCGAGGTTGTACGACGCCCCCGAAGAGGTGAGATTCGCCAGTCCGACGACAAGCCCCGCGTAACTCGTCTGGTCGTGCCATATATCGTTGTACATCCAGCATTCGCCGCCGTAGACGTCCAATCCGACAAGAGAGCCTCCGTCGTTGATACCCGCGACTCCGCCGACGGAACCGCTGTCGATGGGCAGATTATAGACCGTTCCGTACCCGGACAGACTGCCCGTCCTAAGTTGCAATGCCGATCTGAAAATGCCGATATCGGAATTGAGCGTAACTTTCGTGCCCAGGATATTTCCGGTATTGTAACCGGCAACGCCTCCGACCGCCGTCATGTACTGATACGAAACTTTTTGGATATTGGACTGCCCCACGACCGCGAACGGACTGGGAAGAAGCCCGTATTTATCGTTGACCGTAACGGTACAGTTGCTTATCGTTCCCGCATTATAGCCGGCGATCACGCCCATGGACACGTTGCCGTCGAACTGCGAAGCCACTATATGATCGCGGCGCTCTTCGGAATTGCCGTTCATCACGACTTTCATGTTCTTGATCGTTCCGTAGTTCGCGGAAACGATATCGCTCAACGCATATATCGACTTGCCGTTGTGCAAAGTATACGTCCTGTCGGATCCGTAGTTGCCCCACCATTGAAGATACTCCGACGACCCCGTTACTATATGCGTTCCCGTCCACTGAGACTCATATACCGAATCGAGCGACGACCTGTCGTTGACGATGGTAACGGTATGTCCGTTTCCGTCGAGCGTCCGCGACTCGCCGAGCACAAGATCGGAATACAGCCACGTCGAAAGCGTTATGTCGGCGGTCAGATAGCCGTAGCTTGCAGTGCCGTTGATAAAGGCGTAAAACGCCGTCTGATCTCCGATCGCGACCGCGCCCGAAGGTATGCCGCCCGTTGCGTCGCCGTAGTCCAACGGCTGCGCCGCCGCGACTTCGCCCTGCTCGGGTTCGCCCGCAGGCGTTTCAAGACCCGCGCGCGTATAAAAAACAGCCGCGAAAACGCAGACAAGCGCCACGGCTATTGCCGTGATCGCCGCGATAAGTCTCGTTTTTGCGGACAGTTCTCTCATTTTCCCTCTTTTTCTCCCTTGCCCTATATCGCTCAGTTAATTCTTTCTTTCACCGAAACGCTCAAGTCCCCGCCACGGTCTTCTCCACCCCGATCCTGACGGTAAGGACGGCTCCCATAAGCTCTTCGGGAGTTTCCTCGTCCGTCAGCGCGAGTTTTACGTCCATGATCACGCTGCCCTCCGCGCCGGGAGCGACCGACGGCAAAGCGTACGTTGTCGTACCCCATGCGGGCGCCTGCGCTCCCTGCGCGTATATACGGCACTGCAAGTTGGCGTTGACGTAAGCCGCGATATCCTCGGCGAGCGGAGCGCCGTCCGCGGTCCAGGAATAGACGTCGTAGACTTCGAGCGTTATCGCGGTCACGCCCTCCATATCCGCTACTGTGTAGGGAACGGTCACGGACACGTAATTCTCTCCCAATGCGTCGCCGCTGTTGTCGGACGCGGCGGTCTGCGGAGAAAGAAAGCCCTGCTCCTCGCCCTCTCCCAGGCTTATCGAGAATTCGTCGTAAGCGCCTATGCTGATGGTCTGTGTGTCGGGAACGTTGCCGAAAAACGCAAAAGCCGAACCGACCATGACGATCGCGACCGCTATCGCCGTAAACACGGTTGCCAGTGCAATGCCTTTGCGCATATCTCCTCCCTACCATACTCCGCGCGGCGTCCGCGCGTTAATTATATTAATATAATATATCATATGCGGCGGCGTGTCAATAGCTTCCCGAAAATTCTTTGCGATCCGTCGGACATTTTTCTGCGACTTTTCCGATTCCCCCGATTTTTTCGGCAAGCCGCTTTTTTGCAAGAAAAAAGCTCCCTCTGCGGAGCCGTGATCTTCGGTCGTATTCCGATACGCCGCACCCGTGCGCGCGGCGGCAAAACGCGGTATGCCGTCAGCCGAAACAGCCTTCCCCGCGGACGACAGTCCTGCCGTCCTCGACCACTTCGTCCAACAGCGGACAGCGCAAAAAGCAGTAATCTCCCAGCGTAACGGCTACCGACGACGGCTCGAACACGACCCTTGTCAGGTATTCGCAGTACGAAAACGAGTGCGCCGACACATACGCGACGTTTGCCCCGACGGTCAGTTCGGATATAAGTCTGAGCGCCGCGCCGTTCGGCTGCTCCACGTCGGGCATATCCACGGCGACTACGTTCGCTGCGGAGGCGGTCACTCCGTCGGCGTACGGCTGTCCGTCGTCCGAGCGGACGATTATCTGCGCGGGAATGAGCAGTTCCTCGATTATTCCCGTATAGCCTACCGCGGTGACTTCCGATACGGCGCCGCCGTAATAGGCTCCGCTCCCGTCCGCCGCGGCGAAACAGCCCGCCGCGTCGTCGTAGGTCAGGGTCAGCGCCTCGCCGCCCTCGCCCGTCGCCTCGAACAGCAGGTACCTTACGGACGGATCGTCCCATCCTTCCACCGTAAACTCGAACGAACTGCCCTCGCCGTCGTCGCCTATCCACACGGCAAGCGAAACGCCGCCTATCGAAAGAATGACGACAAGCGCTATCGCCGCGGCGATAAGGATGGTTGTTCTTCTGCTCCTATCCATCGTTCTCCTTGCCCTTTCGGGCAGATGATTGCCGATACGTATCGGCTTTTACACCGCTTCGGCACTCGCCGTAACGGTAAATTCGAAAGTGCTCGCTCTAAACGCGTTGTCCGCAAACAGGAACGGCTCCCCCGTCCCGTCCGCCGACGCGTATCCGTAAGATATGCGTATGCAAAGCGTGATCTGCACCGCCGCGTCGGGAGACGACGACACCTCTCCGCTCTCGTAATCGAACACGACCGTTTCCGAGAGCGCGCCGTGCTCCGTTCCGTCGAATTTCGCTATCTCCACGGCAAAATATTTGGCGGCGTTTACGGGATCGAGCCTCACCGCCAGAGGTTTCCCGTTCGCGGTGCCGTCGTCCGTATAAAGGAACGGCTCGCTTCCGTCCGTCGGATCGGAAAACTCCAGTTCTCCGTCGGGATCTTGCGCCGCCGCGCCTATATGCGAAGCCGACGGGTCGTAACCGTCGAAGTCCGATATCACGTTGGCGATCAGATACGCCGCGCTCGCCGTCGAAGCGTATTCGTCCAGGATTATGACCAATCCGTCGGGGACCACTCTCAACGCCATATCCGACGAACCGAGCATAGTCACTCCGATATGATATTCCGCAACGTAAGTTTCGTCCGGATCTCCGTCGGGATAAGGCGTTCCGTCTTCGGTAAAGCCGAGCTGTCCGTTGTATTTTGCGCCGATGAGCGCGCCTCCGTCGTCCGAAAGCACGACCTGCGCCGCCTGCCCTACGCGAAAGATGTTTTCCAACCGCGCTTCTTCCATGGTTTCGGCAAACCACGCGAAAGTCAGCGCCATCATACAGACCAACAGCACAACGACCAATATCGGGATCAGAACTTTCGCGCTTTTCACTGTTTTTCACCGTCTTTGCCGTGGGTCTTCTCATACTCTTCCACGGCGATCCTCTTCAACTCTTCCTCTCTTTCACGAAGCTGTCTGTCCAGTTTCTCTTTCTCTTCGCTCTCGTATCGGGCGAGCTTTTCGCGTTTTGCCCTGCCGCTTTCTTTGGCGAACCAGACTATCTGCCATATCAGGATACCGAGCAGAGGTATCACCACTATTATCGCATAGCCGTACCAATGTCCGAAAAAGCTTTGCAGTCCCGCCAGAAAAGCGCTGCTGCCCACGACCTTGCCGACTATATCGTCCACGGGAACGGGTACGGGATCGCGGCTCGCCGACGCGTCGCCCCGGGTGACGACGTACCATCTGCCGTCCTCGCCGATATAAGGATCTTCGACCGCTCTGTGGGTCACGTTGTATCCCTCGACCGCGCCGAACCCTTCGGGCGCGACGAAGGTTATCACATCCCCCGCGGCGATCGCCTCGCCGGGAGTTTCTCGCTGCCCGTCGCTCAGTTCCTTTACGATTATCACGTCGCCTCGGTCGTAAGTGCCCGCCATAGAATTGGTCAGTATGACCATCGTGCGGTATCCGAACAGCGACGGATCTTTTCCCGTGGCGGTCTGTATCGTCACGGTCAGCAGACACCCCGCCGCAAACAGAAAAACCGCCACAACTATAATGTCGATAATCAACACGGGCAAGGATTTTTTCTTTTTTACTTTCTTTCCGTCCGCCGCATGTTTTTCGCTCATTTACCGCCTCCGGACGGCTTTATGTTCTTACGCGGCGCAAGGGTCTTTTCTACTTTTTCGGGACTCATCGCGCCGATCTTTTCGTCCGATCTTTCCGAACCTTTTTTCGTAGAATTTTTCTTCGTTTTTTTCGGGACGATCATCACGTCGTCGCTCTGCTCCGCAACTGCGCTTTCGCTCTTTTCGGACTTGTCTTCCGCGGTTTCGACGACAGCTTCTCCGAGCATTTCCCCGTCCTCTGCCTCCGCTCGCATTTCGCCGTCTTCCTCGGGTCGGGACGGCGCCGCGTCGTCTTTTTCGGGCGTCTTTTCCGCGTCCTCGCTTTGCGCCGCGGCTGCAGGTTCTTCCCGTCCGACTGCGGGATCGGGAGCGTCCGTTCCGTCTATATCCGTCATATCGGTCGCAAGCATCGGAGCCATGCTCTCGGTAACTACCTCTTCGAGTTTTTCGTACTCCTCGCCCGGTTGCTCCGCGACGCTCTCCCTCTCCAGTTTTTCCTCTATCTCTTTCAATCTCCGTTCGGCGCGCAGGCGCTGTCTTTCCGCCGCCTGCCGCTGCTTTTCTTCCATCTTTTCCTTGCGGGCGAGCACGCGTTCCACGGTCTCCTTTTCCTTTTCGAGCTGTCTGCGCAGATCCTCTCTCTCCTTGCCCTGCTGGCGGCTCTGTATCTCCGCGACGTCCGTCTTCCGTTTTGCCGAAGCTCCGCGCTCGGCGAGCAAGACCCTGTCGATCGCCAGATTGATACGGCGCAGTTCCGCCTTCGTGACCTTGGTATCCGTCTGCTGGAACATATTGCGGATCTCGGCGATGCCGAAGTCCGACGGAAGCTCCTCTTCCTCGCCCTTTTCCTCTTCGGGCCGCGTCTCGTCTTCGGACGCGTCCTCGGGACTCTCCTCTTCTCCCTCTTCTCCGCTCTCTTCGGGAGTTTCCTGCGGCTGCGGCACCTGCTCGGCGACTTCCTGCTCCGAGGGCTGTTCGACTTCCTTTTCCTCTTCGGGAGGTATCGCCTCGTCCTGTCTTTCCTCCGCCTTTTCGACCTCTTTTTCCTTGACGTCCTCTTCCGTGATATTCGCCTCGTCGTAGAACGCCGCGTCCTGCGCTTCGCCCTGTATCAGCCCCTCCATGATCATGTTGGAAAAACACATCATATCGCTCACCGCAGTTTCGACCTTGTCGTCCACGGGGATCTTCTTGACGTCGTTTTCGACCTGAAAGCCCATCTTGGTGTAACTTTCTATAAACTGCCACAGCACGAGAGCCTTTTTGAAATCGGGGTTTTTTAGAATGACGTTGGTACGCGTGATCGGCGGCCTTACGGGCGCGCTGTTGACCATCTGCTTGGCAAAAGGCGACGACAGAAAGTCGCTGATGATCCTTTGCAGTTTGGTCACTCTCTGCAATATTTCGATATCCCTGCTCTGTTCCGCTTCCCGTTCGGGATCGGAGGGAAGCGATCCCGACAATTCGAGATTGTAGAATACTCTCGTCTTGCCCATATAGAAATTGGCTTTCGCCGTCAGTTCGAGTATATGGTCGTTGACGTAAGACATTTTGATCGCGTCCAGGCGGCGCGAAACGAAATTGGACAGATTTTTCAGCAGCGTATAGATAAATCTGTTTTCGTAGACCTCGAAACTTTCCTCTTTGGTCGTATTCAATATGCGGTTGGGCGTGACGTTGCCCTCTTTATCGACCGCGGCGATCATGTTCGTATGCTGAGCGAGATGTTTGATCGACTCCGTGGATATCGCCCTCGCGAGCGATATATCCACTATGTCCTCTTCGACGACAATGAATTTGCGCGGATTTCGGACGATGTTGTCGAGGTTGGTGATGCACGACTCGATCATCTCTATCCAGTCCAGCTCGAAGTGCTTCTTTCTGTCCTTCTTGTTCAGCTTCAATTCGGGACGCGAAGCGCGCAGACGGCGGCGGAAATTGGCGTAGAACTCCTCGGAACGCATCAATGCGTTCACCTTTTCCACATACTCCTCGAATCTGCGCCTGTCGTCCATTTCCCCGCCTTATCCCGAATGACCGTTATTCTTTGTCGGTTTTCTCTCCCTTTTCGTCGTTCGGCTCTTTTGCCGCGTCGTCGGCGGCGCCGTCCGCGTCCGGAGAAGTCGGAGCGTCCGCCGTCCCCTTATCTTCCTCCGCGGGTGAAGCCGCGTTCTTCGACGCGAGATATTCCTCTATCGCGCGGCGTTTGATCTCCTCTTCGTCCAGGACCGCCGCGTTTCTCGCCTCTTCGATCGCCAGCTCGGTCTGCCTTTGCTGTTTTTTGATCTTCGCCTCCACGACCATGCGTATCACGAGATAGATGTTATATACGAGCAGCAGTATCAGAGGAAGCATGACGACCAGGAAGAAATTGGTCGGCTGTTGCAGCCAGTATATCGCCGAACCGAGTCCCGCTATCTTCCACGAGTAGATACCCGCGACCTCGGTCTCGTAAACGGCGGTCGGCTCGACCGTTTCCGCCTCGTCGTCGCCTCTGGTGTAGAATATCCTGTACGTATCGCCCAGCGAATTGGTGAACTGTTCCACGTCGACTATGCGGTGGGTGATAAAGCCGCGTCCGCCGCCCACATTGCCCGCGTAGGTTATGATATCGCCGACTTCGAGCTCCGCGATCCTCTCCGGCGTCGCCTTGTTGACTATGATAAGATCGCCTTCGTCGAAGCTGTCCGGGTTGTCGCCGCTCATACTTCCGCTGAGCACAGGCATGAGCCTTACCGAAGCGTCGCCGAAATCGGTAGACGTTTCGTAACCGGTAGACAGCAATATCGATACCGAAAACGCGATCGCCAAAATGACGATCAGTATCTCCACGGTGATGACCGTGATGTTGATCGCCTTTTTCTGTTTGTCGGAAAGTCTGCTTTTTTTAGCCTTTTCCATTGTCTTTTTGCCCTCCGTAGGGGATTTTTCGCTGCCGTTTGCGACGGACGGGTCCGCCGGATCAGAACAGTTTCTTCAGCCTTTGCAGATATTCTTTGCTCTCGCCCATGTTTTCTTCGCCGAACAGCTCGGACAGATAGTCGCACAGGCCGTCTATCTCGTCGCGGATGAAGCCGAGGTTGAGCGATTCGAATTTGCGAAGGATCTTGTTGCACAGCACGTAGTCTATCCCGTCGATCTCGGTACCGCCGCAGGCAACGTAAGACGGAACGAACTCCTTGAGCTGTTTGACGATACGGTTACCGAACGCCAGTCTGAAATGTTCGATGACGTAATCGTCCAAAGTATTTATCTTGTCTATTATCTCCTGCGAGACCTTATGTTCTTCCTGCGCCTTTTTGAACATATTTTCCACGTGTTCGAACGACACGTAGAGTTTATCCGTGTCGGGCGCGTCGAACGGTACGCCCTTTGAGTTGATGTTGATGGGTATCGCGCGGTCGTAGACCTTATCCGAAATGGCGAACGTGGAGTCGTCGTTGTTCGCCGTACCGACGAACCACATATTCTGCGGCAGCGTGAATCTGCCTTTGACGACGTGCTTGGGGTCGTTGGGCCAGCCGCTCGGCACGAGGTCGACGATCCAGTTGTCGCGCGACGGCATTTCGAGAATGGACAGCATCTCCGCGAAGTAATACTCGACGCGGGCGATATTCATTTCGTCCAGCACGGTGATGTAGATATTCTTGTTCCATGTCGCTTCGTACATCTTTTTCAGGACTTCGGTCTCGTTGAAGCGCTTGGTGAATTCGTTGAAATATCCGAAAAGCTCGGTACGGTCGCGCCATGAAGGCTGAACGGAAGCTATCGTCGCGGGATTGTCGAGGAACTGCCCCGTCGCATAGGCGAGCGACGTTTTACCCGTACCCGAAATACCTTGCAGGATCAGCAATCGCGTCGTGGACATACCCGCCCAGAAAAGCCGTATTATCCTCGGCTCGTAATAGAGGCGCAGTCTGCTCGCGGCAAAATTGCGGAATCTGTCGCATATCTGTTCGAGCGTTATCTCGTCGTCGTAAACGGGCGGCACGTAATTTTCGTATATCTGATCCACTTCGGTCAGTTTGAAGAAACGGCTTTCGCCCGCGGCGAGCTTCTCCTCCCCTCCTTCCGCGGTCTCGCCCTCTTCGTCGAGTGCGGCGAGCGCTCCTTCGTCGCCGACCGCGTGGACTTTCATGGCGAGGATACGGTCTTTTTCACGCGTAAGTTTGACTATCTGTTTTTTCAATCCGTGGATCTCGTCGAGAAGGTCTTGATTTATCACCGGTTTGCGGAAACGCCTGACTATGCGTATCAACCCCCATACGACCAGCCATACGAGCGCCGCAAGGATCGCGACGACGAGTATGACCAACAGGATCGCGACGACCCAGCCTCCCGCGTTCCATTCACCGGAGTAGACCCAAAAAGCGTCGTAGTATTCCGGAAAATTGAACATCTGGAAGATGCCGCCGAATATTCCCACGAATATCCCGCTGACGCCCTCCCAGAGCACTCCCAGGAATGCCTTTACGAATTCCAGCATGTTTCCCATATTTTCCCTCTCGTTTCCCTTATGCGACCTCCGCGTTCGGATCCGTCACCTCGAAGAAATATTCGAAATTGACGTACGAACCGATTATCGCGTCGGTACAGTCGCTGTCCGATCCCTCCACCCATACCAGAACGGTGAATTTCTTCACCTCTTCGGGCAGGAGCAGCGAATCGGTATGTTCGAAGACCGTACAGGTCTCTTCGTCCTCACCGTGACCTGCGAAAGGCACCGTCAGATTGCTTTCCAGAAGTGCGTCGAGCTGAAATTCTCCCGGCTCGAGGTCTCTCGGGATCTGCGTCGCCTTGTCGTCGGTATCGTAACTTATATATTCGGCGTTGCCGTCGAAGTCCGCCATGGCATAGCATACCGCGCTGTACCCGGTAAGCTCGTCGGTCTGTTCCCCTTCCGCCGCCGTCTGCTCTATCACTATCACGCGAAGGGCGTTCTCGACGTCGCGCGAAAGTCTGTTGAGCACTATCGACGAAGTATAAAGCAGAGGAGACTGTCCCATGTTGCGCAGGTAAAAACTGTACGCTATCACGTTCTGTTCGTGATGATCGCCGTCCTTGCCGAGTATCTCCGACCGCTGTCGTATCCACTCGTACGTGGTATTGTTCATCTCGTCGGGGCCTTTCATTCTGAGCACGGACGACGCGCTGTTGAAATCGCGGCTTGCGGAAAGAGATATCGCCCCCACGTCGCTTCTGTCGATATAGATGCGCAGAGAATTGGCGTCGATGAAAGATATCGTCCCCCACACCGCGCCGGTCAACAGTAATGCGGCAATGAGAAAGACGACCAAAGCGCTCGTAAAACTGCGGCGTTTGCTCGCCGCCCTTATCGATCGGTTCTTTATAATCTCGTCGCCTGATTCTCTCTTTTTCAATTCCCTCTTACCTCTGCGCGCGTTTCCGACAGACGTGTCCGAGTTTGCGCGCCCGTGCGTATGCGCTCGACCGTACGCCCCTTTCGGACGCAGAGCTCTGCGCGTGCGCTCACGCGTATATTTTTATTATATTATATAAGCCTGCCTCTGTCAATATGTAAAACGAAAAACTTCGCACGTTCGATCCGTCTTTTCGGAGAAACCCGTTCCGTATCGGCGGTCCGTCAGAAAAAACAGCGGCAGCCTCTTTCCGTTAAGCGTTTAGCGGCGCCTCACCCTTTACGGCAGGCAGGCTTCGAGCGCTCCCGCGTTTCGGCAGCGGAGAGCGGATAAACGCTCCGTGCTCCCGCCTCGCTCCTGTCTGCGAAAAAGTGCGAAAACACGGCTCTTATGCACGCAAAAAACAAAAAGCAACCGATACGCCGCACAAAAGTGGTACGCGTACAGTCGCCGTGTTTCCCGAACTCTTCCGTCCGCCCGATCGGGCGGACGGATATCGTTTCGGAGTTATATCGTTTGATTCTTACTCGGTATTACGCTCCGTCTCAGCCGCCCTGTCCGGTGCCCGCGTCGAGATCGACGAAGTTGAGCGTGAAGTTGACTTCTCCGGCAGACGACGTGTTGGTCGCGTTCTGTCCGTCGAGCCATACGTAGAGGTAGCAGTCCACCGCCACGCCCGCGGTCATCTTGAAATCGAGCGTCACGGTCCGAGTGCGGTTGCCGCTGTTTATCGTACCGAACTCGGCGGCGTCTTTGATCGCGTTACCTGTCAAAGTTTCGGTAAACGTTACGGGATGATACGTCGGAGTCACGTTTCCCGCGGCGGATATCTCCGCGTCGGTCGGTCCGGTGACGTAGCTGTAATTCGTACCGAAAGTGAACGACTGCGCATTCGCTCCGGGAGCCGCGGAAACGCCGAACAATACGAACTTGAAGTTGTTCGCGGCGGTATAGCTGGTGGTCGGCGCGCCGTCGGGCACCGCAAGCGTCACGCGGATCTGCGCATTGACGGTATCGCTGATCGTATCCAGTCTGAATCTCGCGACGACGGGTCTTGCGTCGGTATTGATGACGTTGATCTGACTGCCGTTCTGCTGCGCGTTGATGAAGTTGATACCGGGAAGGCCCTGTTCGCCCGTAACGGACGCGTCGGTGATCTCGGTCGTCAGTTCTTCTTTGGGGACGAGCGGCTTGTAACCGTTCAGCGCGTTGGTGCTTTCGTCATTGGTCGCGCCGTTAGACGCCGCCAAAGAGAATTCGTACGACTGATCGTATCCGCCGAGAGGCATCGCAGTTCCGCCCGAATACGGCGCCGCGGCATAACTGTTCTGGGTCTTGTCCCACGGCGTGATCTGGATCGATCCTCCAGCCGTAGAAACGGTAAACTCGGCAGTCGCCTGCGAAACAGAGCTGGCGGTAAACCATGCGAAAGTCGCGGTGGTGAGCGCCACTACGACTACGAGCACGGTCGCGATCGTGGAAATGACCAAACTCTTTTTCATAATTTAACTCCTTATGCTTTTTATTTTCTCCCCTTTGCGGGGGACAATGTCCTGTTTTTCGCGTCCGACGCTTGTTTCGGCGATCGGAATTACGCACCTGTATCCGCTTTTTCGCCGAAGATCGTCGCCAACCTCTTTTTCGGCTTCGAAAACGCGCTTCCGCCGAAAAGCGTACAACCCGCGTCCTCGAACCACGGCAGATTATTGCGCGAAGTTACGTTCCCTACCGCGAACGTCGGCGCAAATTCCTTCGTAGCGGCGCGGAACAAAGCGAGCATCGACTTGTTCCCGTCGTTGAAACAACGGTAGTCGATGAGATATGCGTCGGGACGGTACTTCGCGATGACGTCGACGGGGGCGCGTTCGATGCCCTCGATCATGATCTTCGCGCCGCGCTTGCGCAGAAACTCCAACCCCATACGGCTGTTGCGCTCGCCGAACTCTTCCAGCGCATATATGTCGAAACACATATACAGCCTCGGCAGTTCCGACTTCGCAAGTCGGTGCACGTTGCCCTCGTCGAGCAGACGCGCACTCAGCTTATAGATAAAAGGTACTCCGTCGCATTTGAGAATATCTTCGGAAAAATTGGACAGTGCGAGAAAATTCAAAGTTTCGATCCTCGAACTGGCAGATGCAGCCGGAACGTACTGCCAAGGATAGAGCTTGCCCAAAACTTCGTCCTCGAGGATCTGCCACACTTCGATCGCGGCTACCGCGCCGTCCTTGTCGAAATAGGGAGTGTAGCAATAAGAAATCGGTTTTTTGACAACTTTCCCTCTAACCATATTCCCTCATAATTCCCACGCGACATATCTCCCGAAAGAGAAATATCACATTTACATAATATTACGCGAAAACGGCAATGTCAAGGGGGTATCGAAAATTTTTTAACATTCCTTTAATATTTTCGGCAAAACCGGCGTTTTGACGGCTCTTTTTCTTCTTTTCCGCCCTTTCGCGCCCTTCATGAGGATCGCGACGACGAGCCCGAACGGCTGTCGGAGGCTTATACCGACCGCGGGGCCCGATCGGCGCGCCGCAGCGCGCCTCCGTCCGTGACGGAAAATCGTTACCGACGGATCTCAACGCTTCTATGCGCTAAATATATACAACATTGTAGTAAATGTAAATTTTACATCCCTTTTACATCCTAATATTGTCGGGGC